>ERZ825896.84-NODE-84-length-118110-cov-8.514574_pt1 | contig 118110 bp, 106 predicted proteins | sample MGYA00519858_ERZ825896 | MGnify/ENA primary metagenome ERZ825896 (study PRJEB31778, sample SAMEA3449214) | human gut metagenome | biome: human gut; feature: human-associated habitat; material: faeces | place: United Kingdom | collected 2010/2012 ... | reverse complement strand
TGATCGCCTCATGGACGTCCTGGAACACCACCCAATTCTCACGGTCATTGTCGATCTGCTTCTTATTCTTGTACCAGAGATACCGGATGGCGGCAGGCGTGGCGGCAAAGAAGAATTTGACGGTGCGGATGGACAGCCAGAATACGCACAGCGCCGCCGTCGCCGCCAGATACCGCCGTACCTGCGCCTGGACAATGCGCTGCCAGAGCGAAACGCCCCACCACGTCGTAAGCCCAATATAAATGAAGCTCCGCAGCAGCGACACCGGCAGAAAATACACAGCATCCCGATGTCCGCGCGTAATGACCCGCGCGGCCACAGCGCAGACGATCAAAAGCGCTATAATGCCGCCGGTCAGGATCGCCCGTTTTTTCTGCGCCGTCACAAAATCATCTGCCCGAATGGGTTTCTGTATGCAAAGCATACCATACGGAGGAAGCGATTGTAAGGAAAGCGGCCATCAGCATCCCGCTGGCGCGTTTTTCCGGGATCGGTATTGCGATGCAGGACCCGATATGATATGCTGGACAGGAAGAAAACTGGAAAAACAGAGGCTTGGGGAAGGAATGGGCAGCATGAAGCATCCTGGTCCATGGCGCGACACCATAGATCCGTTCACGTTGCCGTATCGATCGTTCAAGCCGCTGGAGATCCTCGGCTATCCGCACGCCGGGAACGATGTGTTTTATGTGAAAGGGCTCTATCACGGAAGGCAGATCAACGCATATATCAAGGCGGCAAGGCAAAGAGGCGCCGACGTCGGCAATGAAATTTCAATCCTGTCACAGCTTCGCTCGCCGGTAACGCCGCCTGTTGTAGATTTCTGTCTGGACGGAACGCCGTTTATCGTCACGCAGGCGCTTCCCGGGGAGCGCTTATCCATGATCGTGGGCGAAAATGCTGCGCTGGAATCTCTTTCGTATTTGGAAGAATACGGCGCTGCTTCAGCCAGAATCCATCAACTGAATATTCAGGCAGAGCGCGTAAAGGACAGAAAATTCTTTCACGCGCCGCCGAATGCGGGATTGGAAGCGCTGCAGCTGGAGGACCTCAAGGGGCTTTTTCCATCCGCAGAGGAACCTGCCAACACGTGTTTTGCCATGGGGATTTCCACTATGCGAATATCCTCTGGGCGGAGCACCAGATCAGCGGCATTCTGGATTTTGAGCTTGCCGGATATGGAAATAAGGAATTCGATATTGCCTGGTCGGTGTTCCAGCGGCCGGGGCAGAAATTCCTGCGGACCGAGGCCGAGCTGCAGACGTTTTTGAACGGCTACCGGCAGTTCGGCACCTGCGATGCCGAGGCAGTCAAAACCTATATGGCGCAATGCTACGTCTATTTCCTCCAATTCTGCGGCGACGACGCCGAATACTGCGCATATGCCCGCGCCTGGCTGCAGGTGTTTGCCAATGAAAAGCTCGGATGACAGGCGGATTAAACCACATAAAGCAGCCCGGCTCTGCGAAGGAGCTGGGGGGCATTAAAAATCGTGGAAATGACGGGGCCATTTCCACGATTTTGATTATTTGATGAAGCTGACGTGTTTGCAGATCTCCTGGACGGCGGCGTCTTTTTTCTGGTTGAAGATGACTTTGTTTTCCTCGAACAGGTTGCGGCCGTCGGCGTCGATGGACACGATCAGAGGACCAAACTCCTTCACGTCGCAGCACCACAGCGTCTCGGGCATGCCGAGCTCGTCCCAGTGGTGCGCGGTGATCCGCTGGACCTCTGTGGCCGCGACGACTGCGCAGCCGGCAGGGAAGACGCAATGGATGGCCTTGAAGGTCTTGCAGGCGTATTCGGTGTTCGGACCCATGCCGCCCTTGCCGACGATGACCTTCACGCCGGTCTGCTCAACAAATTCCTTCTCGAACTTTTCCATACGCATCGAGGTCGTCGGGCCGACGGAAACCATTTCATAGCCGGACGCGGCGGTCTCGGACGGGCGAACGATGGGGCCTGCGTGGAGGATCGCCTTGCCGTGCAGATCGACCGGCAGCTCGCGCTTGCCCTCAATCAGACGGCGGTGCGCCACGTCGCGGCAGGTGACGAGATCGCCGTCGAGATAGACGATATCGCCGATATGGATATCCGCCAGATCCTCTGTGGTGACCGGCGTGATGAGAACCTTCTTTCCGTTTCTGTTTTCAACCATTACAGTGTTACCCCCTTGTGCGAAATCACGGTGGCGTTCAGGTCTCTGTCGAAGCGGACAAGTCCGCGCCGGTGCGACCAGCAGCCGACATTGACGGCAACGCCGATGGTGGACGGATGGCGCGCGGTGTTCTCAATATGGACGCCCATCACGGACGCGCAGCCGCTCATGCCCTGCGGGCCGAGGCCGATGCTGTTGATGCCGTCTTCGAGCAGCTTTTCCATTTCCGCGGCGCGCGCGTTGGGATTGTGCGAGCCGATCGGCCGCATCAGTGCCTTTTTGGACAGCAGCGCGGCAGTCTCCACGCTCGTCGCTACGCCGACGCCGACCAGCAGCGGGGGGCACGCGTTGAGACCGTAGCTCGTCATCTGGTCGAGCACGAAGCGCGTGACGCCCTCATAGCCTGCGCCGGGCATCAGGACCATCGCTTTTCCGGGCAGCGAACAGCCGCCGCCGGCCATATACGTGTAGATCTCGCACGAATCGCTCTCGGGAACGATCTCCCAGAACACGGTGGGCGTGCCCTTGCCGACGTTGCGCTTGGTGTTGTACTCGTCGAAGGTCTCTACGCTGTTGTGGCGCAGGGGTGCGGCGAATGTTGCCTGTACGACGGCTTCCTTCAAAAGCGCTTCCAGCTCGCCGATGAGCGGGAAATATGCGCCGCACCTGACCCAGAACTGCAGAACGCCGGTGTCCTGACAGCAGGGGCGGTCAAGCTCCATGGCGAGCTGCTGGTTTTTTGCCATTGTCTCATAGATCGCCTGCGCCAGCGGCGTTGTTTCCTTCGCGCGCAGCTCGGCAAGCTTTGCTTCCACATCATCGGGCAGCTTTTTGCCTACGATGGCAACAAACTTTGCCATCTTTTCCGTCATCAGCTGGACCTGCTCTGTTTTTGTCATAATAACTCCTTTTCTGTCAAATACATATCTGGCCGTGTAGAATTATCCGGGGAAGAATGGGAAGAGGATCGGCAGCAGCACCATGCAGATCATGAACGACACGCCGATCAGCGGCAGGCCGGCCTTCACATAGTCCCTGAAGGAATATCCGCCGATGCCGACGACCATGGTGTTTGCCGGCATGCCGATGGGCGTCGCGTAGGCGCTCGAGCCTGCGATGACCGTTGCAACGACGACTGCGCGCGGATCTGCGCCGACGCCCTGCGCCAGAGCGACCGCAATGGGGACCATCAGCGCCGTGGTCGCGGTGTTGGACATGAAGTTGGTCAGCGCGCAGGTGATGATCCAGATGACGAGCAGCAGCAGGAACGGCGAGGGCGTGTCGCCCAGCGCGTGAATGATCGCGTCTGCAACGAGCGTGCCTGCGCCTGTGGTCTCCAGCGCGCTGGCCAGTGCGAGCGAGCCGCCGAAGAGGAAGACGGTCTTGAGATCGATGGAGCGCAGCGCCTCTTTTTCCGAGATGACGCCGGTGAGGATCAGGATGATCGCGCCGACGCTGGCCGAGACGTGCAGTTTGACGCCGATCTGCTTTTCAAAGATCATGGCGAGGATGCTCAGAATGAGGATGACCAGGGAAGCGGTCTGCTTCCAGACGGGGACGCCGGAGAAATCTTTGGCGGCGAACTGGTCGTCGTCCGCGCTGACAAGATCCTTGTTGTCCGGCAGCAGCTTATAGCCGAACACCGCAAAATACAGAATGCCGAAGACGAGCATCTGCAGGCCGACGCCGATGTACTCAAAGAAGCCGGTCTCGATGCCAAGCTCATTGAGCGCATTTGTGCCGATGAGGTTGCCGGGCGCGCCGATGATCGAGAGGTTGCCGCCGAGCGCGGCTGCGAAAACGAGCGGCATGAGGAGCTTTCCGCGCGAGAAGTCGGAGGACGCTGCGATGCCGATGACGACCGGGATCAGCACGGCGGCTGTGCCGGTATTGGACAGGAAACCGCTCATCAGACCCGTGATGAGCATGACGGCGATGATGCACTGGCGCTCCGTTTTGGCAAAGCGTGTGACAAGACTGCCGATCTTGTTCGCCATGCCGGTCTCAAAGAGCGCCTGGCCGACGATGAACATAGCGACACAGTGCTGTTGACAAAGCCGGCAAAGGCCGTTTTGGCGTCAAGAACGCCTGTAATGGTCAGGCCGAAACAGACGATCATTGCCGTGCGTGCGAGGGGAATCTTTTCCCAGACGAACATCACAACGGCAAAGGCCAGGAACAAAAGGGTGATTGTGCTGGGACTCATAAGGTTCTCCTCTCAATTCAATATAGTCTGCAGAGCGAAGCACCGGTCCTTCCGCTCTGCTATCTGGTTTTTACCATATTCGCCGTTCTGTGCGCTATCCGAAAGTACCGCAGTTTATTGTGCAAAGCGTACAGAGGAGCGCGGGAAAACCATAAGATTTCGGTCTTGTTGCATAACCATGCATGAAAAAATTCCCGCCCCATCCGGACGATTTTTGCCCGTGGAGCGGGAATTTGCGGCTGCGCCGGCAAACGGATATGCCGGAGGGTGTCTGAATATTTTCCATAGGGGAAAATGTTCAGAAAGGAAGGCTGGAAGAAAAAACTATTGTGACAGCTCCCACAGGATCTTCTCCAGACCGGCGGCGGTCTGCTGAAGACCCTGCGTCAGCTCTTTGAGCCGGAGCGACATTTCTGCGACGCGCTGCAGGGGCGTATCTGCGCCGGCAGGCGGCTGCTCGGCGGGCTGGCCCGGATCGAGCACGTACTGCAGCAGGATCTGGTTCATCGCCTCGTCCGCGCGCGGCAGAAAATCCCGCTTGAAACGCGGGTCGTATTTTGTGACCGTCTCGTTCAGCTGCCGACGGTATTCCGTCGGTGTCTTGCTGAAGCGCGCACGGAAGACCGTGTTGAACGATTTGAGGTCGGAAAAGCCGTGGGACAGCGCGATCTCCGACACGCTCTGGTCGGTCTGGCCGAGCGCCAGCGTCGCCTCGCGCAGGCGGATGCGCGTCAGGTAGTCGTGGAAATTGACGCCGAGATTGGACTTGAAGAACTGCGAGATGTAGTTGCGGTTATACTTGCTCACCTGCGCCAGATCGTTGAGCGTGATCTTCTGCATATAATTTGCGTCGATATACTGCACGATCTTTTCGACCGCGTCAAAGGTGTTCCGCAGCAGCATTGCCTTGCCCGTGCTCAGGCGCTCGGGCGGGAAGTACAGGCTCAGCGTATGCAGAAGCGCGTACAGCGCGCTCTCAAAGCGCAGCTTTTCCTCGGCGCCCTGCCCCTGGGCGCTCAGCATGAGCGACGCCAGATGCGCGCGGAGCAGCACGAACGGACGCTCGTTCTTCCGTCCGCCTTCGGAGCAGCAGGTGAACTGCAGGGCATCCATATCGCCGTAGTATTCCCGGAAAAGATCCGGGGCGATATGCAGCACCATCGCGACGCTTTCCGGCTGCCGGGCAAGCGTGGCGTGGCCCTTGTTCGAGCCGATCAGAATGACGTCCGAGTCCCGCAGCAGATGCGATGCGCCGTCGATACAGACCTCCAGCCCGCCGCGCAGGACCGTCATCAGCTCCAGTTCCCTGTGCCAGTTGTAGTGGTAGGAGCCGATATGATAGACGTACTGCTCCAGAAAACAGCCGTTTTTTTCACATTGGTAGAAAAACTGCTCCACATTGCCACCGCCTTTCTCTTTCTTCTATCGTATCGCCCCACCCGCGTTTGTCAATGGCATTTCTTCAGATCTTTGCACGTTTTTATCCGGAGATTCGCGTCAGCGGGAGAAAAACGTAAGAAACCCCCGGTGCTGTTCACAGCGGAACGGCACCGGGGGTTGTTATCACATCGAGATCCAGCCGAGGGCGTTGGCGACGGAGCTCAGGAGGATGATGGCGGCGAAGAAGGGGCAGAGGAAGCGGATCATGGTGTTGAAGACCTTCTTGCGGCGGAACGTGGACTCGCCAAGCAGGACCTCCTGCTCGATCCGGCCGACGCCGACGACGCGGGAGACCAGCAGGCAGATGGCGATGGCCGCGATGGGCATCATGACGGAATTCGTCAGGAAATCGAAGAAATCAAGGAACTGCATCCCGATGATCGTCACGCCTGCCAGCGGGCCGTAGCCGAGCGACGAGAGCGTGCCGAGCGCCAGCATGACGACGCCGACGACGGCCGTGGACTTCTTCCGGCCCCAGCCGAGCTCGTCCTGGAAGGTCGAGACGGCGCTTTCTGTCAGCGCGATCGAGCTGGTCAGCGCGGCGAAGAGCACGAGGATGAAGAACAGAATGCCGATGGCCGTGCCGAGGCCCATGGAGTCGAAGACCTTGGGGATGGTGATGAACATCAGTGACGGGCCGGCATTCAGCGCCGCCGGGTCGCCGCCGGAGAAGGCGAAGACCGCCGGGATGATCATCAGGCCCGCCATGATGGCAATGGCCGTATCGAAGACCTCGACGTTGCGGGTAGAGCCCTCAATGGAGATGTCTTTTTTCATGTAGGAGCCGAAGGTGATCAGGATGCCCATGGCGATGGACAGCGAGTAGAACATCTGCCCCATGGCGGCCACGACGGTCATCCACGAGAAATGCTCGATGTCCGGCACGAGGAAGTATTTGACGCCTGCCAGCGCGCCCGGGCGCGTCACGGAATAGACGGCGATGATGATCGACAGCACGACCAGCACCGGCATCATGAACTTGGATACGCGCTCGATGCCGTTTTCCACGCCCGCGAAGATGACCGCCAGCGTCAGCGCGGCAAAAATGACGAAGCAGAGCTCCGTGGACACGCCGTTCGAGATGAACGAGCCGAAATAGCCGTCAGCCGCGAGCTGGCTGCCGTGGCCGAGGACGTACTCGGCCAGGTATTTGACGACCCAGCCGCCGATGACCGAGTAATACGGCACGATGAGGATGGGGATGATCGCGTTGATCCAGCCGCCGAATTTCAGCCAGCCGGAGCTGCCGAACGTGTTGAACGCGCCGACCGGGCTCTTGCCGGTCATGCGGCCGAGCGAGGTCTCTGCTACGATCATGGTATAGCCGAACGTCATGGCCAGAATGATGTAGACGAGCAGGAAAATGCCGCCGCCGTATTTGGCGGCCAGATACGGAAAGCGCCAGATGTTGCCGAGGCCGACGGACGCGCCGGCGGCCGAGAGCACAAAGCCGATCTTTCCGGAAAACGTACTTCTTTTGTGTTCTGCGTGGTTCATGGTTGTCTCCTCTCTTCTGCCGCGCTGCGCGCGGCTGTATCAGTGTATCACAGCCAGCGGCAAAAAACAATCCCACCCACGGACAAAAGTCCGGAGAAGAAGGACAGAGAACGGGCAGAAAGATGAAAAAATCAGCGCCTGCCCATGGGGCAGGCGCTGTGGGTTTCCGGGGCGTCAGTTCATCTCTTCGATGTAGTAGACATAGTCGAGGGATTTGAGGGCTTCGATGATCTCGCCGTGCTTTTTGTACTGCTTGAGCTCGGCGCTGGCCACGGTGAAGGAGACGGTGAAGACGCTGAGGCCGGAATTCAAGTACGCGGGATTCGACTCGATATCGTCGATGCGTATGCCGAGGGCGCGGACGGTCGAGACGAAGTCCGGCAGGTCGGACTTGTTTTTGAGCTCCAGATGGACCTCAAAGTGGTTCGAGCGGTCTTTCAGGTGCGTCTCGAGCGCGGGCAGGCCGGACATGCTGCACAGCAGCGCGAAAAACAGCACCAGCGCCAGCGTATAGAGCCCCGCGCCGAGCGCCAGCCCCACGATCCCGCAGCACCAGAGACCGACTGAGGTCGTCAGGCCCTTGATCTGGTTTTTGGAGCTGAAGAGGATGGAGTTGCCGCTGATGGTCGTCATGCCGATGACGGCGGCCGCGGAGAGGAGCGGGATCGTGATGGGCAGAACGTCCATGAGATACTGGTCGATGAGCATCGTGGCCGTGCCCGCGAGGCTCACAAGGATGAAGGTGCGAAGACCGGCCGAGTGCCGCTTGCTCGAGCGCTCGCAGCCGATGATGGCGGCCAGGGCCATGCTGACGGCCAGCCGCAGAAAGATGGAGCCGAGCGTCAGCTCCGCGCTCCACGGGCCGAGAAGCCCGGCGATCCAGTCTGTTTTCATGCTCTGTTACCTCCTGAGATAGAAATACCGCCGCTGGGCCTGCGTCTGGGCCAGCTGCTCTTCGGCGGCCTCGGTAAAGGCGGCCTCTTCCTCCGACACGTCGCTCTCCAGCGGCGGAAGCTCCGACTGGATCTTCCGGATGCGCTCGATGAGCAGCTGTACGTCGGATTTTTGTTCGCCGGTCTCGGTGACCTCCGCCACGACGGCGACGTCCTCGAGCTTGGTGGAATACGATTTGGATAAGTACAGCGCCAGCTTCGCGCAGCCGGGGCCGATGAGCTCATACAGGACGCTCGAGGCGAGGATGATGGTCTGCAGATCGCTGCCCATCGTGCCGCCGAGCGTCCGGGCGCCGAGGGCCGCGAGGCCGATGGCCACGCCCGCCTGCGGGATGAGGGCAAGGCCCAGATAGTTGCGCACCAGCCGGTCCTTTTTCACCAGCCGGCAGCCGAGCCACGCGCCCGCGTATTTGCCGAGGATGCGCACGAGGAAATAGCTCACGCCGATCACCAGCAGCGGCACGCCGTCGAGATTCCCGGACGAGGAGACCAGCGCATCGAGCTGGAACGACATGCCGGAGCGCACGAAGAACAGAAGCAGGATCGGGGGGCTGAAGTAGTTGAGCTGCTTGAAGAGCTTGTCGTCGTCCGCGATGTTGGTATAGACCGTGCCCATCATCATGCAGCCGAGCAGGGGAGACAGGTCCAGCAGCGCGCACACGCCGCAGAACGCGAACAAAAGCGCCACGGAGATGATGAGCTTATTGTCTTTTGAACGCTTCTGCGGCATCAGAAGCTTCATAAAAAGCCCAAAGAGGCTGCCGAGCCCGACGACCAGCAGATTCAGCATCACCGGTTTGCCGAGCGTTTCGAATGAGAATCCGCTCGCACCGCTTAAAGAAGCCAGCGCGATGGAGATGGCGACCGAATAGAGGACCAGCCCCACCACATCATCCAGTGCCACGACCTGCAGGAGGGTATCGACAAAATCGCCCTTCGCGCCCGTCTGCCGGATGGTCATCATCGTGGAGGCCGGGGCCGTGGCCGAGGCGAGTGCAGCCAGCACGATCGAGAATGCCAGATCGAGCCGGAGCACGAAATACGTCAGGATAAAAATAAAGACTGAGGCCAGAACGGCCTCCAGGATCGTGATCCAGACGACCTTCATGCCGTTTCTCTTCAGGATGTCGAGCTTGAAGAACTCGCCCGTGGAGAACGCGATGAAGGCCAGCGCGATATCAGAAAGAAAATCCGTGCCGTCGATGATCCGCTGCGGCACGAGGTTCAGAACATAGGGGCCGATGAGGATCCCGGCCAGGATATACGCCGTGACGTTCGGCAGCCGCGCGAGCTTGGTCAGCCGCGTCATCAGAAAGCCGGAAAACAGCATCAGCGCGACAGAGATGATCACACCGGCGACCGGGCCGGCCCCGGCGATCAGCGCAGACAGGTTCGTATCCTCACCTCATTTCATTTTTGGTAAATGCATTGTACCACAGGAGCCGGAAATCTGCAAGCATTCCGGATACGGTGAAATTTCCGGGCATTTTCCGGGAAGTGCGCAGAAAAGGCTTGCAAACGGGCCGCGGAACCGATACCATATACAATAAGAGTATGCAGGGGAGGGACGGCGTATGATCCGGACGGTCGGGATCGTCAGCTTGTCGAGCGGGATCCTGGGCGAGCCGTTTGTGCAGCATGAGGTCCGGCTCGGCCTTGCGCGCCTGCAGGACTACGGCCTGCAGGTCCGGTTCCTGCCCCACGCCCGCGCGGGGCTCGAGGCGCTGCGTGCGCATCCGGAATGGCGGGCGGAGGATCTGCTGCAGGCGTTCCGGGACCCGGAGATCGATCTGATCCTCTGTGCCATCGGCGGCGACGACACCTACCGGCTCGCGCCGTATCTGTTTGAGACCGGTGAACTGCAGCGGGCCGTGACGCAGAAGCCCTTCCTCGGTTTTTCCGACACCACGATCGACCATTTCATGCTCCGCAAGGTCGGGCTGCCGACGTTTTACGGGCAGGCGTTCCTCCCGGACGTCTGCGAGCTGAGCCGGACAATGCTGCCCTACACCCGGCAGTATTTTGAGGAGCTGCTGACGACCGGCCGCATCCGCTGCATCCGGCCGAGCGATACCGTGTACGAGAGCCGGAAGGATTTTGGCGAATCGCAGCTCGGCACGCCGCTCGCGGCAAAGAAACTCGGCGGCTTCCGCCTGCTGCAGGGCAGCGGGCAGTTTTCCGGCGAGATCCTCGGCGGCTGCATCGACAGCATCTTTGACATGTTTGACCCCGCGCGCTATGCGGACATGCCGGAGATCTGCCGGAAATACGGGCTGTTCCCGGCAAAAGAGGAATGGCGGGGCAGGATCCTGCTGCTCGAGTCGAGCGAGGAACAGATGGCGCCCGCGAAATACAAAAAGGCGCTGGAATACCTGAAGGACGCCGGGGTGTTTGCGGCGGTCAGCGGCGTGCTGGTCGGGCGGCCGATGGACGGCGTATGGCAGGCGGAATATGAGCAGCTGCTGCGGCAGGTGATCGATGATCCGGCGCTGCCGGTCGTGTGCGGGCTGAACGTCGGCCACGCGCTGCCGCGCTGCATCGTGCCGCTCGGGGTCCCGGCGCGGGTGGATGTGCCGGGGCAGAAGATCGAATTTTTATGAACTGCCAGGATGGCAGGATAGGAGGCAGTTTTATGTATCAGGATGCACCGAAGCTTGTGATCATGGCCGCCGGGATGGGCAGCCGCTTCGGCGGACTCAAGCAGATGGAGCCCGTCGACGACGAGGGTCACAGCATCATTGACTTTTCCATGTACGACGCCCGCCGCGCGGGCTTCCGCGATCTGGTCTTCATCATCAAGCGGGAGCATGAGGCGTTGTTCCGCGAGCGGATCGGCGACCGCATGGAGCGGTTTTTCAACGTCGAGTACGTCTATCAGGAGCTGACGGATATCCCCGCGGGCTGTGAGGTCCCGGAGGGGCGGATCAAGCCCTGGGGCACGGGGCAGGCCGTCGCCTGCTGCCGGAACGTGCTGCACGGGCCGTTCGCGGTCATCAATTCGGACGATTTTTATGGCCGCACGGCCTTCAGCGAGATCTATGAGTTCCTCCGCACGAACGAGGATCCGCACCAGTACGCCATGGTCGGCTACCGTGTGCGCAATACCGTGACGAAGTTCGGCTCCGTCGCCCGCGGCGTGTGCGAGGTGCGGGATGGGATGCTCGTCGACATCGTCGAGCGCACGAAGATCTACCAGCGCGGCGAGCACGCCGTCTACACCGAGGACAACGAGACCTTCATCGATCTGCCGGGCGATACCATCGTCTCCATGAACATCTGGGGCTTTACCCAGCCGATGGTCACGGAGCTCTGGCAGCGGCTGGGAACGTTCTTTGCGGAGGATGTGCCGCAGGACCCGCTGAAGCGCGAGTTCTATCTCCCCGTCGCCGTCAACGCCCAGCTGCAGGCGGGCACGGCCCGCGTGCGCGTGCTGCCCTGCGAGGAGGTCTGGCACGGCGTGACCTACCGCGAGGATCTGGCCTCCGTCAAGGACGCCATCCGCGCGCTCAAGGCCGCAGGCGTCTACGAAGAACGCCTCTGGCCGGACACAAAAGATTGAGAGGAAACAATATGCAGTATCTTGGGATCGAAGCAGCGCTCAAAAATCAGCCGCTGCTGGACCCTGCGTTCATCCCCTTTGGCGTCTGGCGCAGGGAATATGAAAAAGAGGCGTCGCGCCCGTTTACCCTCGCGGTCGAGCGCGACCACGGGGCCGTCTCCGTGTTTGAGACGAAGCTGCGCGGCGAGGATTTCGCCGAGGCCAATTACCGCTATATCGAGCGCTTCGTGAAGCTGCTTCTTTGGAGCGCGGGCGGCCTTCGCGTCTGGCTCTGCGGCGACGATGCGCTGGCAAAGCGCCTGCAGGCGGAATACTGCCCGGAGGGGCGGCGCGCGTTCGACGTGGGCTTCATGCAGGACGTGTTTGAGGTCCCGTTCGAGATCGTCATTTGCGACTGGGCGCACCTGCCAAAACCGAACGAAAAGCCCATCCGTGTCGGCGGCCACACCAACGGCTGCCGCATCGGCTTTGACGCCGGCGGCTCCGACCGCAAGGTCTCGGCCGTGATCGACGGGCAGACCGTCTACTCCGAGGAGGTCGTCTGGCACCCGAAGACCTCAGAGGATCTCAGCTACCAGTATGACGGCATCGTCAGCGCCTTCAAGACCGCCGCTTCCAAGCTGCCGCGGGTCGACGGCATCGGCGTCTCGTCCGCGGGGACGTTCGTGGGCAACAGCCCGATGGTCTCCTCGCTGTTTCTGAAGATCCCGCGCGCGCAGCGCGAGCAGGTCAAGTCCATCTATGACCGCGCGGCCAAAGAGATCGGCAACGTGCCGATCGTCGTCGCCAACGACGGCGATGTGACCGCGCTCGCGGGCGCGATGAGTCTGCAGGACGGCTGCGTCATGGGCCTTGCCATGGGTACAAGCGAGGCGGCCGGGTACATTGACCGCAACGGCGATCTGCTCGGCTGGTTCAACGAGCTGGCGTTCGCGCCGGTCGATCTGAGCGAGACGGCCGCCGTCGACGAATGGTCCGGCGACCGGGGCGTGGGCTGCAAGTATTTCTCGCAGGACGCCGTCATCAAGCTCGCGCCCGCCGCCGGCATCGCGCTGGACGGGGGGCTGAGCCCCGCGGAGAAGCTCAAGGCCGTGCAGGCGCTGGCCGAGGGCGGCGACGAGCGGGCAAAGGATATTTTCCGCACCATCGGCGCGTATCTGGCGCATACGGTGCCGCTCTATGAAATGACATATGATATCCGGCACCTGATCGTGCTTGGCCGCGTCGCCTCCGGCGTGGGCGGCGAGCTGATCGTGGGCGAATGCTGCAGGATCCTGCGGGAGGAATACCCGGCGCTCGCCCAAAAGGTGCAGGTCATGCTGCCGGATGAGAAATTCCGCCGCGTCGGCCAGTCGATGGCCGCGGCCAGTCTGCCGGAGGTTCCCGATGCTGTTTAAACATGCAGAAATTTTCACGCCGCAGGGCTTTGTCCGCGGCGCATTCACCGTCGAGGACGGGCGGTTCGGCGAGATCCTGCCGCAAAGTCCCGATATGCCGGGCACGGATCTTGGCGGCGCGCGCGTGATCCCCGGCCTGATCGATGTCCACAACCACGGCAATTCCGGCGCGGATTTTTCCGACGGCGACCCGGACGGCATCCGGACGATGGCGCGCTATCTGGCAAAGAACGGCGTCACGTCGTTCGCGCCCGCGTCGATGACGCTGCCGTATGACGTGCTCGCGCGCGCGTTCCGCGCGGCGGCGGACTACAACCGCGCCGCGCACCCCGGCTGCGCCCGCCTGATGGGCATCCAGATGGAGGGGCCGTTCTTCTCCGAGAAGAAAAAGGGCGCGCAGAACGGCGCGTACCTCCGTCTGCCGGACTTCGAAGCGTTCCGCGCGCTCTACGAGGCCAGCGAGGGACTGCTGCGCATCGTGGACGTGGCGGCGGAGCTGCCGGGCGCAGTGGACTTTGCCGAGCAGGCCGCGAAGCTCTGCACGGTCTCCATCGCGCATACCGACTGCAGCTATGAGGATGCCGCGGCGGTCTTCGCCGCCGGGGCCCGCCATCTGACGCACCTGTATAACGCTATGCCCGGCATCCACCACCGCAAGCCCGGCCCCATCGGCGCGGCCTCCGAGCGGGAGGATGTGATCGCGGAGCTCATCTGCGACGGCCAGCACGTACACCCGAGCGCCGTGCGCATGGCCTTCCGCCTGTTCCCGGGCAGGATCTGCCTCATCTCCGACGCGCTGCGCTGCTGCGGCATGCCGGACGGGCAGTACACCCTCGGCGGGCAGGACGTGTGGCTGGAAAACAATCTGGCCCGGCTGGCCGACGGCACGATCGCGGGCTCGGCCACGAACCTGTATCTGTGCATGCAGAAGGCAATCTCCTTCGGCATCCCGATGGAGCAGGCCATCCGCTCCGCGACCATCATTCCCGCGCGCCAGATCGGCCGCGAAGCCGAGATCGGCTCCATCGAGCCCGGCAAGCTCGCCGACTTCGTCGTCTGCGCCACGGACCTAACCCCCAAAGCCGTCTACCTTGGCGGCGAGATCGTAGAATAAACAAGCTGTTCTTCCGGCGCCCCCCAAAGCTCCCCTTCCAGGGGCCGATTCCCCCTGTCAGGGGGAAATGTCCCGAAGGGACAAAAGGGGTAGGGATGCTGTCAGCCGCAAGGCTGACTGAGAGGTTGTCACAAATTTGGCACGACCTCTCCGTCTCGGCTTCGCCGAGCCACCTCCCCTGGAAGGGGAGGCTTTTTTTGGGGACGCATGCGGCAAGACTTCTGCGTTGACAGATAAAAAAAGGAACCATCCGGGGGATGGTTCCTTTTTGTTTGGGGCGCTTATTCGTACTGAGACCAGTCGGGGGTGGTGGTGAGGGAGGTCCAGGTTTCGGTGGGGGCGCCGGTGTAGGTGTGGCTGTTGGTGGCCTCCTGGACGTCGAGGTAGTACCAGCGGGCGGTATCAGCGTTGTCCTTCCAGGTCTTCATGCCGGAGAGGAGGGCGCCCGTGGACTCCGGGGCGCGGCCGGTGGCGCGGTTGACCATGGCCATGAGCTCGGCGCGGGTGACGGTCTTATCGGGGCCGAAGGTGCCGTCGGGGTAGCCGTTGATCCAGCCTAGATTTGCGGTCAGGGCGATGGCGTTTGCGGCCCAGTAGCCCGCGGAGACGTCAGAGAAGTAGATCGCGGCGGACTTCTTCTCGGCGAACTGCGCCAGCATGGCGGCGAGCTCGGCGCGGGTGATGGCGTCATTGGGGCGGAAATAGCCGGTGCGGCTGTCGGTGATGACACCGGCGTTATTGAGGGTGGCGACGTAGGTGTTATACCACTTGGTGGAATCGACGTCGCGGAAACCGGAGGCAGTGGAATAGTACCGGCTGCGGGAGTCGGCGTCCATGAGGCGGAAGAGGATGGCCGCGACCTCGGCCCGGGTGATGCTGCCCGCGGGCTTGACCGTCCCGTCAGGATAGCCCTGCACGTAGGCGAAGTGATCGCGCGTGTTGAGCTTGGGGGTCGCCTTTTTCAGATTCAGGATGGGGAGCAGGTAGTCCGCATCCGCGCCGAACGTGACTCTCGGGCGATCAAACGTCTGATTGCTGCCGGGATGGCCCTTGCTGTCCATCGGCGTCAGGGTCGCGGAGAAGTTCGTGTAGAAGTAATTGTCCTTGGAGGTCCTGGCATCGTCGCGCAGGCGCAGCTGGTAGCTGAGCTGGACGCGGCTGAAATTCGACACGTGTTCGTTGATCGTCCAGACGAACTTTTCGGTTCCGTCGTTTGCGAACGTGTACTCGACCATGAAACGATATTTGGTTTTGCTTACGTCTGCATCGCCGAAGTAATACGTATTGCCATCCCGCAAGGACGCCAGCGACTGGCCGCCGACCGTCAGGATCAGGGAACCGGGCACAAGGTCGAAGTTATAGTTGTTGCCATTGCTGGTGTCGTAGCCCATGATATCTTCGACGGTGGAGCCAGCGCCGACGGCATAGAAGATCTCGTTCTTAATGTCAGAGAAATTAAGGCTCTGCCCACCATTCAGGTAATTCATGAAGCTGTGGGAATCATCAGAATTACCTGCACCTGCAGAATCGTCTTTGGTAGCAATGGAAAACAGATTATATCCAGCATTTCTCATTTGCTGCCAGGTCTGATCGGCATAATAGAATGCCATATCCCGGTTGCTGGCGCTCCGTGGAACGTTGGGCTGCGGCTTAAAGTCGTCGCTGGGCTTACCTTGGTTAAAGTTCAAATCATAATTGCAGTGATAATCATAGTCATCACCATGACTTTCCGCATTTCTCTTTTCCACATCCTTCAGGTATTCCTGCCATGCGGCAATATCGGATGTATTTTTAGGGCGAGGGACATTGACTTCCGGATAGGCATTCGGCTGGTAATAGCCTTCATCCCAATAACCGCCGGAAAAACTGTTATAGGAATCATCAAGATGATAAGAACGGGTAAACGGTGTATCACTGGCCCAATTTCCATCCTTGCTGTACAGATAGGTAGAGCCATCAGAAACCAAAACTAGATACTTTCTGCTTGCCGATACATTCGTGTGCTCTTCAAGTGCTTCCTTACCTGCAAGAAGACCTGCATGGATATTTGTTCCTCCAGAATACTTGGTCGACATTGCTTTTTCTATATCTTCAAAATTTGTTGCAAGGTCAAACCAGTCCGATTTAAACGCCTGCCGCTTGAATTTCACAATGCAGACATTCACCGTAGCACCATTAACCTTAGCGGCCTGTTTCAGCTCATCCAAAAGCTTCAAGGATTCCTTTACTACGTTTGCATCCGCAGACGAAGAACCGTCCAGCACAAACACTACATCGCTGGTAAGTGTTTCCTCTGCGCTGGGCAGCGACAGGGTCACGCGGGTCGAGCCGTCGGCGTCGAGTGCCGTCGCAGTCTTGGATTTGGATACCTCCCAATCGAACGAGGCGGGCTTCTCCGCCTCTGGCTCGGCCGCCAGCGCCATGACCGGCATCGCGCCGATCAGCATGACCAGCGCCAACAAGCAGGCTAATATCCGTTTTTTCACGATTCTATCCTCCCGTTTTTTAGCAGAGCACATTCTTCCGCAGTTCCTGCGGAAGAAAAAGAGGCTAGCCTCTTTGGCCCTGTATTCGTATTTTTGATTATAGCATGCTAAAATCCGGTTTTCAAGGGGCTATATTCCTGTTTATCTTCTGTTTTCCATTTTTATTCCGAAAACCACGCCGGCTGTGTGGTGATGGGCTCGGAAATGTCGTAATAAGTCAGGCCGGATTCGCCGATGACGGAGAGGCGGACGGCGGTGACGCCGCTCAGGTCGCAGAGCGTCGCAGCGATGGAGCGCACGGCGCTGCCCGCGCGGGCGGCGGAGGTATCGCAGCTCATGAACTGGTCGGAGAGGACCACGCTGGCCGTCCCATCGGAGACGGAGATATCCATCACCTGCGTGCCCGCCGGGACGACGCGGCTGAGATTGACCGGCACGGTCGCGCGGATGAGCGCCTGCAGGGCGAGCAGCGGCAGCTGGTCCGGGTCGGTACAGGCGAGCACGGTGGTGACGGGGGTGAGAAGGCCGTTTTTGTCGGGATAGAAGAGCCGGACGGCGTATTCCGGGTTCTCGGCCAAGGCGTCAAGAAGAACGAAATCGTCCGCGGTATAGGGGCCGTCGGTCTGCGGCTGCGGCTGGGCGGTGCGGAGGAAGGCGACGGACTGGACGGACTCGAGCTGGGTCATGGTGCAGGTCAGGCAGGCGTAGATCAGGGACGTGCGGATGTCCCCCGCCGCGCGCAGCTCCAGCCGGAGCGTCAGGACGCCATCCTGCAGAGACTCGACCGCGCAGGTATCGCCGGGGGTGAAGGGCAGCGCGAGCGCTTCGTCCTCCGGGCCCTGCAGATAGGTCTCGAGGAGGGCGGCGGGGTCGGTCTGCGCCGGGACTTCCTGCGTGCCCAATACACCGGTCTTCGTGTCGCCGCTGTCTTTGCGGCAGTAGTAGAGCTGCAGCTGGGGCTGGGCGGGCCTGCGCACCGCCGCGGCGGCCGAGCAGCCGCAGAGCGTGAGCGCCGCGAGCAGCAGCGCGAGCAGGCGGAGCTTTTTCCGGTTTTTACGCATCGCCGTCTTCCTCCTCTCCGGAGCCGAAGCTGGGGAAGGTCACGGTAAAGCGCGAGCCTTCGCCGACCTTGGACGTGACCTCGATCGTGCCGAAATTCCGCCCGACCATCTCATGCACGATGGAAAGGCCCAGACCGGCGCCGCCGGCCTGACGGCTGCGGGCCTTATCGACGCGGTAGAAGCGGTTGAAGATGGACGGGAGCGCACTTTCGGGGATGCCGGTGCCGGTATCCTCGACGTCGATGACGACGGTATCGTCCGCGTGGCGCACGCGCACGTGGACGCTGCCGCCCTCGCGGTTGTATTTGATGCCGTTTTCGACGAGATTGAACAGGATCTGGTAGGCGTCGTCCTCAAACGAGAGGATGGTGCAGCCCTTTTCCACGCTGGCGGTCAGCTCGACGGTCTGGCGGTCGGCCAGCGGGACGAGCATACGGAACACGCGCGAGAGTGTCCGCCCCACGTCCACGACCTCGTGCTCGCCGCCCTCCGTCTCGTCGGCCGAGGCCCGGCTGAGCGTGAGGAGCTTCTGCGCCATGCGCGTCAGGCGGTCGGACTCCGCGCCGATGTCGGCGACGAATTCGCGCATTGTGTCCGCGTCCATCTCGTTCTGCAGGATGGAATCGGACAGCAGCTTGATGGAGGCCAGCGGCGTCTTGAGCTCGTGGGACGCGTCCGAGACGAACTGGCGCTCGGTGATCTCCGTCTGCTGGAGCTTGTCGGTGAGCTTGTTGAACTCGGTGGCGAGCGTGGCGTATTCGTCCGAGCCGCGCATCTGGATCTTGTGGCTGTATTCGCCCTCGCGCACGAGCCGCATGGAGGTCAGGATCTGCCGCATACGCTCCGAGCCCGTCATGGAAAAGACGACCGCGCACAAAAACAGGATGCCGATCAGCACCAGCGAGCCGCGGAAGATCGTCCGCTCGAGGCTCGCGATGATGCCGCCCTGCGAGGCGTCGTATTCCATCATATACACGCAGCCGACCACCGTATCATGTGTGAGGATGGGCGCGGCGGCGTAGCTTTTGAGGGTATGGTCCTCATAGACGCAGCAGAAGACGTCGTTGCCCTCGAGCGCCTGCACGACCTGCTGCAGCAGGACCATCTTGCCCGCCGCGCTCTGGCCGGGCACGGAATCATAGAGCGTCCGGCCCGCCGCGTCGGTGACAAGCAGGCGCGTGACGTTCATGTCGCCGATGACGGAGATGATCTGCTCCGTCGTCTCCTGCGTCAGGGCGTCGACGCCGGAAAAGGAGGACGTCACGACCTTCAGCTTATCCTGCGAGGACGAGCATTTGGCCTTGAACATCAGATCCCGGGTGGCCCTGGCGGAATAGATATTCAGGAACACCAGCACCAGCACCGTGATCGACATATACGCCAGCGCGTTGCGCAGCTGCGAGCTGGTCGGCACCAGCCGGATGCGCCGTTCAGTACTTGAAATAGTAGCCAACTCCCCACTTGGTCAGAATGTGCTCCGGCTGCGCCGGGTTGAGCTCCAGCTTTTCCCGCAGACGGCGGATGTGCACGTCGACGGTGCGGATCTCGCTGCTGACATCGTAGCCCCAGATGGCGTCGAGCAGCGTCTCGCGCGAGTAGACGCGGTTCGGGTTGCGCATCAGCAGCTCCATGAGGTCAAATTCCTTCGCGGTCAGGTCGACCGGCACGTCCTCGCGGCTGGCGCTGCGGCTGCTGCGGTCGAGGGTGATGTGGCCGCAGACGAGCTTCTGCTCCGGCTCCTGCTTTTTGGCCGCGCCGGCCCGGCGCAGGAGCGCGCGGATGCGCGCTTTGAGCTCTAGGATATTGAAGGGCTTGGTCAGGTAGTCGTCCGCGCCGTGCTCAAAGCCGAGGAGCTTGTCCATGTCTTCGGATTTTGCGGTTAACATAATAATCGGGATCTGTGAGAATTCGCGGATCTTCGTGCAGGCCTCCAGCCCGTCGAGCCGCGGCATCATCAGATCCAGCACGATCAGGTCCGGCGATTCGCTCGCGGCCAGCTCGACGGCCTCCATGCCGTCGCAGCCGGTCACGACCTCGTAGCCGTCGTTTTCCAGGTTGAATTTGATCCCCTTGACCAGCAGCTTTTCATCATCAACAACAAGTATTTTCATGTCATCCCTCCGTTTGGTCCACGGTCACGAGCCCGCGCAGCTGCTCGAGCAGCGTCGGGCCGATGCCCTCCACATCCAGCAGCTGCTCGACGGCGGAAAAGCGGCCGTAGGTATCGCGGTAGCTGAGGATCCGGTCCGCCGTCTTTTCGCCGACGCCGGGAAGCGCAAGCAGCTCTTCTCGCGTGGCGGTATTGAGGCAGAGCTTCCCTTCCCCGCTGCCGTCTATCTGCAAAGCGTCGGACGCGGGCGCGGCGCGCTGCACGGTGATACGCGCCTCTCCGAGCGCGGAAGCCCGGCCGAGGAAGAATGCGCCCACGAACAGCAGCACCGCCGCGCACAGCGCGAGCAGCGCCGGGGAAACCCGCAATTTCTTCATACGCGCGCCTCCATTTGACATACCGGATGAATATGGTATAATAATCAAGAATACGCGCAGCTGCGCGAATGTTCAAATTCAGTATAGCATATTTTTTCGCCGCTGTACAATCCAGACGCGAAGAAAATGGAGATAAAAATGAAAAAGACAAACATTTCTGCCCTGCTGCTGGCCGCGCTGCTGCTGATACAGCTGCTGTGCGCGCCGGTATCTGCAGTCACCGCCGAACCTGCCGCCGACGCGCAGGCGGATGCTCAGACCGCCACGGATAATTCCGCAGAAGACGCGGCTGCTGCGGATGACAGCGTCCCCGAGGATCAGCTGCTCTCATCCCGGGAGCAGTTTTCCGTGGCGGCCAAGGCCGCGCTGCTCATCGACCTCAACACGAACCGTGTCGTCTATGAGCAGGACGCCGACGAGCGGGTCTATCCCGCGAGCCTCACCAAGATCATGACCTGCCTGATCGCGCTGGAGAACGGGAACCTGTCCGACGTCGTCACGGTCTCGGAATCCGCGCTGGCCGATCTGGACGAGGATTCCAGCGTGGCCGGTCTGGTGGTGGGCGAGCAGATGACGCTGGAGAATCTGCTGTACTGCATGATGGTCGTCTCGGGCAACGACGCGTGCAACGTCATTGCGGAGCACGTTGCGGGTTCGGTGACGGATTTTGTACGCATGATGAACCAGCGGGCCTATGAGCTCGGCTGCACCAACACGCATTTCAACAATCCCCACGGTCTGCACGACGAGAGCCACTACACTACCGCGCGGGATCTTGCCATCATCACACAGGCCGCGCTCAAGAGCGAGAATTTCCGCCAGATCGTCGACACGTATGAATATAAGCTGCCCGACGATAACATGCGCCAGAATATCCCGAAGCTCAAGACCACGAATATGCTGATCTACCAGTCGATGTCGAACTCGCTGTACTACCCCCGGGCGCACGGCATCAAGACCGGCTATACGAGCCAGGCCGGGCGCTGCGTCATCTCGGAGGCCACGGGCGACGGTCTGGATCTGCTCGGCATCGTCTGCGGCGCGGCCACGACGGTGCTCGACAGCGGCGATCTTCTGATGGAGAACTTCACGGAGTGCGCGCGCCTGTTTGACTATGGCTTTGACAATTATTCCTACCTGACGCTGATGTCGCCGCTGTACCCGGTCGATCAGGTGAAGATCAACAACTCCGCCGGTGCCGAGGCCGTCGCCGTCGCGCCGGAGGACGAGATCAAGGTTCTGCTTCCGAACGACTACGACCCGGACCAGCTGGAGACCAAGATCCAGCTCAACAGCGAAAGCGTCGACGCGCCGGTCCATGAGGGCGACGTGCTTGGCTCCGCGACGGTCACGTACGCGGGCGAGGTGCTCGGCCAGACGAGGCTGCTGGCTATCGCGGACGTTGCCAAGTCGGAGATCTCCTCCGCCGCGGCCGGGACGGGCGCGTATATCCAGCGCAACTGGTGGAAGTGGGTCGTGCTGTTTATCGTGATCGCGCTGGGGGCGATTTTGGTGCTGTTCGTGCTCGTGCAGCTGCGCAAGCGGAAGATCCGCCGGCTGCGGATGGAAAAGCGCCGCCGCGCGCTGGAGGACCGGCGCCGCCGGTTCCGCGAGGACTATGACCTGCCGTTCGATGAGACGGACCGCAGATAAGGGAGGTACACATGCTGAACTGGGATTCGCTGCAGTCCGCGTGCCTGTCCTGCACGCGGTGTCCGCTGTCGCAGACGCGGCACCATGTCGTCTTCGGCGTCGGCCCACAGGACGCGGAGGTGCTGTTCGTGGGCGAGGGCCCCGGCGAAAATGAGGATCTGCAGGGCGAGCCGTTCGTCGGCGCGGCGGGCAAATTCCTCGACGAGATGCTCACGATCATCGACCTTGGCCGCCACAACTGCTACATCACGAATATCATCAAATGCCGTCCGCCCAAAAACCGGGACCCCATGCAGACCGAGCAGGACGCCTGTATCGATTTTCTGCGCGCGCAGACGAAGCTCCTCAAGCCGAAGATCATCGTCTGCCTCGGCCGCATCGCCGCCATGCGTCTGATCCGGCCGGATTTCAAGATCACCCGCGAGCACGGGCAGTTCATCGAAAAGGGCGGCATCCTCTTTACCGCCCTCTATCACCCCTCCGCCCTCCTGCGCGACGAGACCAAACGGCCCGACACCTTCACCGATCTTAAGGCCCTGCAGGCCAAGGTTCGGGAGGTGTGCGTGAGAACGCTGTAAGGAAGGATTTTTCATATGGCCAGCTTATATGATCGTACAGATATCTATGATCTTCTTGAAAATGAAGATCGCTTTCAGACCACCAAAACACACTGGCAGACTGTATTTGCCGGAAAAGAGATCCACACGCTGCTGGATGTCAGCATCGGCTCCGGTAATCTGACGCTCCCGTTATGCACACTCGGCACCGCAGTCACTGGCTCCGATCTGAGCGAAACCATGCTCGGCAAATGCCGGACAAAGGCCGCTGCGCGCGGATTCCCTGTCGAGCTTCATCAGGCAGATTTTCGAATGCTGGATCGTGTGTTTTCCGGACGGCTGTTTGACTGTGTCGCATCCACGGGCAATTCCCTGCCCTACGTTGCAAACAGCGAGATTCCCGATGTTCTGTGCCAGATGGACGCGCTTGTCCGGCCAGGCGGATATCTGTATCTGGATCTTCGGAACTGGGATAAGATCGTCGCAGAAAAGCAGCGTTTTTATCTCTATAACCCCGCTTTTGACGGCGAAACACGCATCAATCTTGTGCAGGTCTGGGATCACAATGCGGATGGAACCGTTGATTTTAACCTCCTGTATACATTCGAACGCGACAACTGCATTTTCCAGAAGGAGTTCTTTACAGAGCGCTATCACCCGGTTCTGCAGGCACTGCTGCTGGATACGCTTTGCCAGCTCGGCTACCAGACGCCGCAGCTGTTTTGTATGCCGGCGCAATTTACCGGCCGCACCCCAGAGCAGGCCGACTGGTACTGTATTCTGGCACAGAAAGCATAAAAAAACACGCCCGCATGGGCGTGTTTTTTGCTGTTTATTTGTGAGTCAGACGGTTTTCCATGTAGGTGTGGGCGGCGGTCTCGAGGGTGTCGGGGAGGGACGGGAACGTGAGCGCGCCGTATTTGCGTTCGAGGGCGGTCTGCAGGATCAGGTCCGCCAGCTTCGGGTTTTTGGGCAGCAGACAGCCGTGGGAATAGGACGCGAAGACGTTTTTGTATCTTGCGCCCTCCGTGCCATCCTCGCCGTTGTTGCCGGAACCCTCGAGCACCCTGCCGAGGGGCCGGACGCCGGAGCCGAGATAGGTCTTGCCGGAGTGATTTTCAAAGCCGACGATGTTGCAGCCTGCTTCTTCGCAGGAGAACATATAGTTGCCGATCATCCGCTGCTCGGAGCCGACGGTGTAGAGGTCGAGCGCGCCGGTAAAGTCGCACTGCTGGCCGTCCCAGGTCTTGTAGTACTGGCCCAGCATCTGATAGCCGCCGCAGATGGCGAGCACGGGCACGCCGTCCTCGATGGCGGCCTTGAGCTCAGCGGTCTTCTCCCCTTTCAGGTCGTCCAGAAGGACCTCCTGCTCAAAGTCCTGGCCGCCGCCGATGAAGATAAGGTCGCAGTTTTTCGCGTCGAGTTTTGTACCGAGCGGGACGTTCACGATATTCGCCTGCATGCCGCGCCACTCCAGCCGCCGCTGCATGCAAAGGACGTTGCCGCGGTCGCCGTAGAGGTTCAGCACGTCGGGGTATAAATGGTAGATGTTCAGTTCCATAGCTTACTCCCAGAATTGCTTATAGCCGTAGGTTTTGCTGATCGTACCGCGCAGGGCCAGCATGGCCGTATAGGTCGGCATGACGAAGACGGGCAGCTTATGCGCCGTCGCCTCTTCCATCAGCTTGCCGTAATCCTTCTGCACATGCAGCTTCTCCTGCGGGAAGCCGGCGTAGAGGAAGCGCAGTGCCATGTCCTCCGCGCGGGTGCCGGAGAGATAGACCTCGCGGAGCGCGTCCATATCAGTCAGGCGTTCGAAGGCCACATCCCAGATCCAGCTGACGTCGCGGCCGTCCTGCGTGCGGTCGTTGAGGCAGGCGGCGAAGACGAACGGCTCGGTGCGCTGCGTGAGGAAGCTCAGCACCTGGTTGCAGCCGGCGGGATTTTTGATGAGGATCATGCGCACGTCGGCGCCGCCTATTTCGAATTTCTCCATGCGTCCGAAGCCGCAGGCGAAGTGCGACAGAGACTGCGCAGACTTCGTCAGATCCAGGCCCAGCGCCTTCGCGGCCGTCATGGCGGCGCAGGCATTATAAATGTTGTAGCCGCCCGGCAGGTTGATCGACGCGGGGATCTCGGTCTGGCCGTCGCGGAAGACGACCTCGGAATGCTCCTCGTCGCTCGTGACGATGCGGCTCACGCACAGATCGGGTGTCGGCCGCGCATAGCCGCAGTGCGGGCAGCGGTAGCCGCCCAGATGGCCGTAGGTCACGAAGTCGTATTCGTACTCGCTCTTGCACTTGATGCAGTAGGGCGCGTCGGAGACCTCCGCCACGTGCCCGGCATAGATCGGCGTGCTGACGCCGTAGAACAGGACCGGGTTCGGCACGTCATCATGCAGGCTCGTGATGAGAGAATCGTCCGCGTTGAGGCACAGGACGGCGTTGGGGCTGTTCTTCGCGCCGATGCGGAGCTTTTCGAGCGTATGCGTGACCTCGCCATAGCGGTCGAGCTGGTCGCGGAAGACGTTCGTGAAGACGATGACTTTGGCGTCGACGTATTTGCTGATGAACTTCAGCGCCGCCTCGTCCGCCTCGATGAGGGCGTAGGGGTATTTGCAGCGGCCGGTCAGCGTCGAATGGACGGCAAATTCCGCCGTGACGCCGGACAGGAGGTTCGCGCCGGATTTGTTGGCAAAGTAAGAGATTCCAGCGTCCTGCCACGACTGCTCGATCATACGGGACGTCGTGGTCTTGCCGTTGGTGCCCGTGACGATCACCGTCGTCACGTTCTTTGCAAGTTCACCCAGCAGGTTCGGGCAGAGCTTGAGCGCTACGCGCCCGGGGAAATCCGTGCCGCCTCTGCCCAGCAGGCGGATCAGGCTCCGGCAGAGCTTGCAGGCAAGCACTGCGATCATGACTCGTAATTTCATGGCTACGTTTATACCACTTTTTCGGTCAAAACGCAACCATTGGCTGAAAAAAGCATTTGGTTACGAAAGATTTACAAAAATGGACTTGTATTGGTTGTCATAATCTGATATAATCGAGCCAAATCCGTCAAAACATGCGCCGTTCCGGCCGAGGAACGGAAAAAGGAGTCTACAGAAGATGCAAAAGGTAAGAAAACTGCTCTGCCTGCTGCTGTGCGCGGCGATGCTCATGTCGATGAGCGCGGTCTGTTTCGCTGCGAACAACAAATACAGCAGCTGGTTCAAGACGAACTACGACGAGATCAACCAGCTCGGGCTGATGCCCGCCTCGTTTAATGGCCTCGACCTCGCCAAGGACATCACCCGCGGCGAGATGTGCGAGCTGGCCGTGTACGCCTTCGAAAAGGCAACAGGCAACGACATCGACCTGTCGAACGAGAACTTCACGGGCTTCACCGACACGAACGACGAAAACATCGTCAAGGCCCATCTCTACGGCATTGTCAACGGCTATGAAGACGGCTCGTTCCGCCCGAACCAGCTGCTGACACGGCAGGAGTTTTTCAAGCTGATCGAGAACTTCTGCACCGCGGCGGCCTTCTCCCCCACGGCTGCGGACGGCGCACTGAACAGCTTTGCCGACGCGAACAAGATCTCTTCCTGGGCGAAGGAATCCGCGCAGATCTGCGTGAGCTACTCCTATGTACAGGGCACGAAGCTCGGCAACGGCACCTATCTGAACCCCAAGGGCAACACCAGCCGGCAGGAAGCGATGACGATGTTCCTGCGCTGCTACAAGACCATCCAGTGGTTCTACGATGAAAACGTCAAGAGCGCGACGGTCGTCGTCGACCAGATCAACCTGAACGTCACGGTCACCAGCGTCAGCAAGACCATGTATGTCTGCCAGTCCGGCTCCATCAACGTCCGCGACTCCTGGACCACCGGCAGCACGAAGGTCGGCGAGCTGAGCTACAACGCCTCCGTCACCGTCACCGGCATCACGACCACCACCTCCGACGGCCACCAGTGGTACCGCATCAAGTATAAGGGCATCACCGCCTACGTCCGCGCCGACCTGCTCTCCGACAAGAAGGACAGCACCGTCACCCCGGGCGGCAGCACCGGAAATGGCGGCGGCACCGTCTCCAGCTCCGGCACGGCGAGCGAGATCGCGAACTTCGCGATGTCCTTCATCGGCTACAGCTACGTCTGGGGCGGCAAGAGCCCGTCGACCGGCTTTGACTGCTCCGGCCTCATGTATTATGTGCTGACGAACTACGGCTACAAGATGAACCGCGTGGCCAACGACCAGATGAGCCAGGGCACCTACGTTTCCCGCAGCGATCTGCAGGTCGGCGACCTTGTCTTCTTCGGCTACGGCAATTACGCCAACCACGTCGGCATGTACATCGGCGGCGGCAACTTCGTCCACGCCTCTACCCCGTCTACGGGCGTGCGTATCAACTCGCTGGACGAATCGTATTACAAGACGCGCTTCCTCTGCGGCAGACGCATCATCTGAGTATCCCAAACAAAATGCGGCCCCATCCGATATGGATGGGGCCGTTCGTTTATCTTTTACAGGGCTTCCGCCTCGCTCAGCCAGAGGCGGCTGGAGGCGTCAGAGGGCATGCGCCAGTCCCCTCTCGGGCTGAGCGTCACGGAGCCGACCTTCGGGCCGTCCGGGATGCACGAGCGCTTGAACTGCTGCTGGAAGAAGCGGCGGCAGAAGGTCTTGAGCCAGTGGCGGATGGTCTCGTCGTCATATTTCCCCGCATAGGCATATTTCGCCATCCGGAAGAGCTTGCGCGGGCGCGTGCCGAAGCGGAGCGTATGGTACAGGAAGAAATCATGCAGCTCGTAGGGGCCGACAAGGTCCTCCGTCTTCTGCGCGATCTGGCCGTTCTCGTCCGCGGGCAGAAGCTCCGGGGAGACCGGCGTGTCGAGAATGTCCAGCAGGACCGCCTGCAGGGCGGGCGCGCTGCTCGCTGCCTCATACTGCACGATGTAGCGCACGAGCGTCTTCGGCACCGAGCAGTTGACGGCGTACATGGACATATGGTCGCCGTTGTAGGTCGCCCAGCCGAGCGCAAGCTCCGACAGGTCGCCGGTGCCGATCACGAGGCCGCCGGACTGGTTGGCAATGTCCATCAGAACCTGCGTGCGCTCGCGCGCCTGGCAGTTTTCATAGGTCACGTCGTGCACCGATTCGTCATGGCCGATGTCAGCGAAGTGCTGCCGGACGGCGGCGGTAATGTTGACCTCCTGCACGCTGACGCCCAGCTCCTCGCAAAGCTTCACGGCATTGGACTTCGTGCGCTTCGTGGTGCCGAAGCAGGGCATCGTGACGCACTGGATCTGCTTCCGGCTGCGTCCGCAGAGGTCGAACGCGCGCACACACACGAGAAGCGCGAGCGTGCTGTCGAGCCCGCCGGAGATGCCGAGCACGACGGTCTTCGCGTGCGTATGCTCGATCCGCTTTTTAAGGCCCTGCGACTGGATGCGCAGGATCGCCTCCGCGCGTGCGCGGAGCTGGTCGTCATAGGGCGGGACGAAGGGATTGGGCGCGATGGGGCGCGTCAGCTGCGTCCGTCGCAGGGGCTGGTGGAAGACGATCTGCCGCAGGCCGGGGACAGCGTCATAGCTTGTGGTGCGGTGCCGCTCGTGCATGAGCCGCTGCACGTCGATCTCGGTGATCGTCAGCTCAGCGTCGGCAAACGGCTCGTTTTCCGCGAGGATGGTGCCGTTTTCCGCGATCAGATGGTGGCGGGAGAAGACCATGTCCTGCGTGGACTCCGTCGGGGAGGCGCTGCAGTAGATATAGCCGCAGGCCAGCCGCGCGGACGTCGCGCTGACCAGCATCCGGCGGTAGTCCGCCTTGCCGATCACCTCGTCCGAGGCGGACAGGTTGGCAATGATGGCCGCGCCGCCGGCCGTAAGGCGGGTCGACGGCGGGCACGGGACCCAGAGGTCCTCGCACATCTCGACGCCGAAGGTATAGTCCGGCAGCTCCGCGCAGGCAAAAAGCAGATCCGTGCCGAACGGCACGCTCTGGCCGCAGAGCGTTAGGTCGTAGATGTTTCCGCCGAGCACCGACGCGGAAGAAAACTGCCGCTGCTCGTAAAATTCGCCGTAGTTCGGCAGGTACGTCTTCGGCACCACGCCGAGGAGCCTGCCCGCGTGGACGACCGCCGCGCAGTTATAGAGCTTGCCGCCGAAGCGCAGCGGCAGGCCCACGGTGAAGACCGTGGAAAGCGCCGCCGTCTGCTCGAGAATACGGGCAAGCGCCGGCTCCACCGCGCCGAGCAGGCAGTCGGAGAAAAACAGATCGCCGCAGGTGTAGCCGGTCAGGCACAGCTCCGGCAGCGTCAGCAGGTCGACGCCGGCCGCATCCGCCTGCCGTACGCGCGCGAGGATCGTATCGGTATTGGTCTGCACATCCGCGACCTGCACATCGATCGTCCCGGCCGCAGTCTTGATAAACCCATCAGTCATGAATCTCTGCTCCTGATTCTTTGATATACCTATACGATACACGCTTTCGGACGAATTATCAAGAAAAACCTGCACGCGGGCTGTTCTTCCAACAGATGCACACGCTGGCATTGTTTGTCTGAATCTTACAAGTCCCGGATTGACAGAAATCGCCGGATGTGTTACTGTTGAAAAAGAAACCCATATATTTCAAGAGAAGGAGCACGCATAACATGAAACGGATGCTGAGTCTGGTCCTTGTCCTCGCATTGCTGTTCGCGCTTGAAATCCCTGTGTTCGCTGGGGATGCCGGTCTGCAGAATTTCTCGCCCGCAACCGCTTATGTCCCCTTTTCCGATGTTCCGGCCGATGCGTGGTATGCTGAAAATGTCAAGACCGTATGCGAATATGGCCTGATGCAGGGAAAAGGACAGGGAAAGTTTATGCCGAGCGGCAAGCTTTCCGTTGCGGAAACGCTGGCCATCGCCTGTCGGCTGCATAACATTTTTCAGGGCGGAGATGGTGTGATTGGACAGTCGGCTCCCTGGTATCAGAGCTATATCGACTACGCGGCTGAATATGAGATCATCTCATTTCCTTCTGCCTCGCCGACCTTCTGGAACGAAAGCATTCAAAGAAGCCTGTTTTCCCGGATCCTGAGCCGATCCATCCCGGTATCTGCCCTGTCAGCGATCAATGACATTCCGATGGGAACGATCATTGACGTCGACTTTGATGAAAACACCGAGGCCGTTTATCAGCTATTCAACGCCGGGATCCTGACGGGAACCAACGGCTGGTTCTGCCCAGCGGCGACGATCTCCCGTGCGGAGGCCGCTGCGATCATCTCCAGGATCATCCTGCCAGATATGCGGATCGAGTCCAATGCAGCTGCTTCTCCGATCAACACCTTCGTGGATGAGACCAGTCTGGTCCATTATCAGGCAGCGAACGGCGCGATCCAGCTGACCGACGAAAGTTCTTCTATTGTAGTTGCAGCTTATGCGGCAAAACCAGTGGCATCGTCCAAACTGCGATGGGAAAGCAGCGATCCGTCCGTTGCAGCGGTGAGTGAGCTCTCCGGGGACCCGGATCTGCCTTCCAACTGCAGTCTTGCTCTGATCTGCGGCGTTTCCTCCGGGACCGCGCTGATCTCTATCACAAATGCAGAGGGACTCAAGACTTCTTTTGCCGTTGACGTCGTCATGACTGTGGATCAAACAGGAACGCCCTCTGCTGCAGAGGGTGACGACGCGAATCGAAGCGCAGCGCAGACGGGGGCCGGCCATTATATTCTCAACACAAACAGCATGGTTTTCCACCATACCTGGTGTGTGAGTGTGAAGCGGATGAGTGATCGGAACAAAAAGGCCTTTTTCGGTACGCGCAGCGAAGCCATCAGCAACGGCTATCGTTCCTGCCATAATTGCGATTCATAAAGCAAAACCTCCGTATGCCCTTTCAGCGGCATACGGAGGTTTTTGTATCGTGTGTCAGAACGAGAAGGACCGCCTTCATACTCCCCTGCCCATTATGTCCAGTGGTGGGTTTGGGTGAGGTGGTCGAGGATGAGGGAGGCGGCGGTGACGGCGTCTTCGATGGTCAGGTAGTGCGGGGCGCTTTCGTCCAGCAGGAGACGGCCGGAGGCGGGAAATTCCTCGTCCGCGAACCAGATCTTCAGCCACATGGGATAGCGCGGGGCGAAGTCGAAGCGCGCGCAGAAGTCTGCGTTGGAGGGCAGGAGCTCCGCGCCGAGCGCTTTGCAGCGCTGCGTCAGCTCCTCCGGCGGCAGTACGCCGAGGTCGCGCCGGACGATCAGCTCCGCATTGCGGTCGAGGCCGCTGCCGCGCACGAGGCCGTCTTTGTACTGAGAAAGTGTGATGGTCCGGCCGGTCGGCGGTGTGCCGTCGGCCAGATCGAGCAGGTGCAGCAGCGTCAGCGCGTGCCAGTTGGAGAGCGGCGGCTCGATCGTGCAGTCCGGCAGACGGACGGTGACCGTCTGCCCCAGCGTCGGGACCTGAAACGCGCCGTCGGCGTACCGCACGCCGGCTTTTTCCGCAATGTCCTCCGGCGCGTGCCGCGCCAGTCGCGCCCGCGCGACGGCGAGCATGCTTTCAAATTGACGATGTTCCATGCACTCACCTCGCCGCCATCTTAGCATGCCGCAGGCGTTTTTTCAATCACGGCGGGACAAAACCGGAAATCGTGTAGAACCATAATCGAGAAGCCCGCACGGGCAAACAAAAATGAAAAGGAGATCAAAGCAATGGAAATGAATATCGGCGACATGGTCGCGGCGATGGCGGCGAGGAACGAGGCGTTCCGCGGGAACGAGCAGGTCCCGGAGAAGGTCGAGACATACAATAAACTGAAAGAACATGCGGCGGCGATCGGGAAGGTTCTGCGCGCGCCCTGGTACGCGGACGATCTGGAACTGCGGGAGCAGAACACCTTCGTCTATATCGACTTCCCTCTCCCGGTCAACATTTTGAACGACAGCATCCGCGGGCGGATCGCGGAAATGGTCCGGCTGGCGGACATGGTGACGCTCGCCGAGGTCCGTGGGCGGCTGCGTATGACCTTCACGGTCGCAAGGGTCTGGAAGGAGTGAATAAGCAGGCAGATGTCTCTGACCGGCAAAAACTGTGGTATTCTTGTGAAAAAGCTGGTATAATGGATACAGGAGGCTGAGCAGATGGGACAGTACGAAAAACTGCTGCTTGCGCTCATGAGCGGCGCGAAAGACCGGAACTTTCAATTTCAGATCTGCGGCTGATCCTCGATCGGCTCGGCTTCGACTGCCGGGTCCGCGAAGATCATTTCATTTACACGCGAAACGACATCGAGGAGATCATCAACATTCAGCCGGTCGGCAGCAAGGCCAAGCCGTACCAGTGCAAGCAGGTGCGGCAGATCATTTTAAAGTACGATTTAGGGGTGCTTTGAATGAAGTATGAAATCATCCTTTATTGGAGCGAGGCAGACGATGCCTTTATTGCGGAGATCCCGGAGCTGTCCGGATGCATGGCGGACGGCAAGACCATGACAGAGGCGCTGCACAACGTCCAGATCGTAGCGCAGGAATGGATCGAGACCGCACGGGAGTTGGGACGGGAGATTCCCGTGCCGAAGGGCCGTCTGCAATACGCATAAATCGTCAAAAAAGCAAGCACTCCGCCGATCGCGGCGGGGTGCTTGCGTATAAAAGAAAAGCCCGGCAATCACATGATTGCCGGGTTTCCTTTGGCAGGGGATGAGGGATTCGAACCCCCGCAAACGGAGTCAGAGTCCGGTGTGCTACCGTTACACAAATCCCCTAAATGGCCTCTTGCCGAAGCGCATGATTATTATAACGATTTCTCGCAAAAAGTCAAGACTAATTTTTTCTTTTTTTCAGAAATTAAAACCGGGCGGTACGGGCCTTTGATGGTGAAAGAATGAAACGCAGGAAATTTTCGCAGGCAAACGGCAGCGTTTGCGGCCGGCAGCGGTGATTTTCTGATTTTTACCAAGGAAAACAGGCTTTCTTTTACATGCTTCACACGCGGTTTCTTTCCCGCCGGAACGGCCAAGATAACGGCGCTGAGACTTTTGGGGAGAGGATGAGAACATGAAGCAGTTTCTTCATAAAAAAATACCGGCCGCGCTGATGGCCCTGTGCCTGCTGCTGGCGCTTTGCTGCCAGACGCTGGCCGCGGGGCGGACGCTCGTGCCGGGAGGATATACGGTCGGCATCAAGCTGTATGCCGAGGGTCTGATGGTCACCGAGGTGGAGCCGGACGCGCCGGCCCAGCGCGCCGGACTGCGGCGCGGCGACGTGATCCTGACGGCAGGCGGCAAGAAGACCGCGAGTGCGCAGGCGCTGCTCGACAGCATCCAGTCGGCCGAGCCGATCGTCGTGCGCGTGGAGCGCGGCGGGCATGAGGCGGAATTTCTGGTCACGCCGGAAAAAACGGCCAGCGGCTACCGGCTCGGGATCCTGGTCCGTGACCATATCGCGGGGATCGGGACGGTCACGTACTACGATCCTGTGAGCCTGCAGTACGGCGCGCTGGGTCACGGCGTCAGCGGGCTCGACGGGACGCAGCTACTGATGCTGCAGTCGGGCTATCTTGTCCGCGCGAGCGTGGCGGAGGTGCAGACCGGGACGCGCGGAACGCCGGGCGAGCTGCACGGGATCTTTGACGTGACGGACGCCGTCGGGACCGTGGAGAAAAATACGGCCTGCGGCATTTTCGGCACGCTCTCACAGCCGAAGCCCGGAGAGGCTGTCCAAACGGCGCCGGCTTCGGCGGTCACGACCGGCGCGGCGGAGATCCTGTCCAATGTGGACGGCGAACAGGTCCAGCGCTTTTCCATCCGCATCGACCGCGTCGACCCGGACGCAAAAAACGGCCGGAATCTGCTCATCACGGTGACGGACGAGGCGCTGCTGGCGAAGACCGGCGGCATCGTACAGGGCATGAGCGGCAGCCCGATCCTGCAGAACGGGAAGCTGGTGGGTGCGGTGACGCACGTGCTGGTGAACGACCCGACGATGGGGTATGGCGTACTGATCGAGAATATGCTGGAAATGGCAAAATAATTTCTGCCAGAGGCCAAAGGCCTCTGGCTTTTTGTGTTTGGATGTGGTACAATGCACGCACGCTGCAAATAATGCGGCTGCGGCTGCGTGAAGATAGATACCTTCCCTACGAAAGGAGATGTTCATGATGTTCAACAATCTGTATGGAACCAAACATTTTCAGGGGGATCGTATGTTCTGAGTCCCCCTGCGCCAACAGGAGGAACAAATGCAGAAAATCACATTAAAAAAGATCGATGAAACCAATTTTCTCTCCGCATTCGGGCTGAAGCTGCGGGAGGGACAGGAGCGATTCGTGTCGCATCCGGTCCGGAGCCTTGCGCAGGCCTACGTGTATTATCACCAGTGCACACCCTTCGGGATCTTCTGTGACGAGCAGATGGTCGGCTACGTGATGGTCATCTATGACTATGATCTGGCTGAGTATGACATCTGGCACATGATGATCGACAAGGACCGGCAGGGGCTGGGATATGGGACGGCCGCGCTGCAGCGCTGTCTGGAATACATCGCGAAGAAGCCCTTCGGGAATTCCGACAGGGTCGTGCTGACCTGCCACCGGGAAAACGGCGCGGCGCTCGCGCTCTATCGGAAATTCGGCTTTGCGGAGACTGGCAATGCGGATGACGAGGAGATCGAACTGGCCATGCGCGTAAACCATTAAACACCGGAGCCGCCGTACAGAGAGCTGTACGGCGGCTTTTTCTCGTGTTTTTCCCGCTTCCCCGGTTGACATTTGCCGAAACGTCTGCTATCATGAGTACAACCTTTTTAAGGAGAACGAAACGATGTTCACTTCTGTTTTTGCATCCTACTATTACTTTACTGTCGTCAGATAGTAAGGTCAATTTGTGATGCGCAGAATCGGTAGTTTCCATGCGGCACAGAATTGACTGTGCCGCATTTTTTATTGCACTGGAGGTCAAAACCATGATTGTCGTACTGAATCACAACGTCCCCGAGGAAAAGAGAAATCAGCTCATCAACTGGCTGCGGAACCAGAATATTGACGTGCATCCCTCGCTCGGCGAATACCAGACCGTGCTGGGTCTGGTCGGCGATACGAGCCGGATCGATATGTCGCTGCTGGAAAGTCTGGATATCGTCGATTCCGTCAAGCGCGTGTCCGACCCGTTCAAGTGCTGCAACCGCAAGTTCCACCCCGACGACACCGTCGTGAGCGTGGGCGACGCGAAGTTCGGCGGCGGGCATTTCGCCATGATCGCGGGGCCGTGCTCCGTGGAATCCGAGGAGCAGATCGTCTATGTCGCCAAGGCCGTCAAGGCCGCGGGCGCGCAGCTGCTGCGCGGCGGCGCATTCAAGCCGCGGACCTCCCCCTATGACTTCCAGGGGCTGCACGGCGAGGGCATCCGCCTGCTGGAGATCGCCAAGCAGGAGACGGGGCTGCCCATCGTGACGGAGCTCATGAATATCAAGCATCTGCCGCTGTTTGACAACGTCGACGTCATCCAGATCGGCGCGCGCAACATGCAGAACTACGACCTGCTCAAGGAGATGGGCTCGGTCAAAAAGCCGATTTTGCTCAAGCGCGGACTTGCCAACACGCTCAAGGAGCTGCTGATGAGCGCGGAATACATCATGGCCAGCGGCAACGACAACGTCATTCTCTGCGAGCGCGGCATCCGCACGTTTGACGACTACACGCGCAACACGCTCGATCTTGCCGCGGTGCCGATGCTGCACGAGCTGTCGCACCTGCCGGTCATCGTCGATCCCAGCCACTCCACGGGCATCAACCGGCTGGTCCCGCCGATGACGCTCGCGGCCGCAGCCTGCGGCGCGGACGGCGTGATCGTCGAGGTCCACAACGATCCCATCCACGCGCTGTGCGACGGCGCGCAGTCGCTCACCTGCGAGCAGTTTGCTGAGGTCGCCGAGAAGGTCCGCGCAGTCCGCGAGGCGGTGACGAGATGACGGTCGGGATCGTAGGTCTGGGCCTCATCGGTGGATCGTTTGCCAAGGCGTATCACGCGGCCGGCTGGCGCGTGCTGGGCTATGACCGGGACGAAAGCGTCCTTTCCTTCACGCAGCTGGCCGACGCCGTCGACGAGCCGCTCACGATGGACAATATCGGCACGTGCGAGCTGGTACTGCTGTGCGTGCGGCCGCTGGCCGCGGTCGAGTATCTGCGGCAGGCCGCGCCGCACATCGGCGGAAAGCCCGTCGTGATCGACTGCTGCGGCACGAAGCGCGTGGTGTGCGCGGCGGCGTTCCCGCTGGCAAAGGAATATGGCTTTACCTATCTTGGCGGCCACCCGATGGCGGGCACGCAGTATTCCGGCTTCGGCCACGCGCGGGCGAACCTCTATCACAATGCCCCGATGGTCATCGTGCCGCCGGATTTTGACAATATCGAGCTTCTGAGCCGCGTGAAGGAGCTTCTGAGCCCGGCCGGGTTCGGCAGCTTCTCGGTCACGACGGCAGACAGCCACGACGAGATGATCGCCTTTACGTCCCAGATGGCACATCTGGTCTCCAACGCCTACATCAAAAGCCCGACCGCGAAGGCGCACAAGGGCTTTTCGGCCGGCAGCTACAAGGATATGACCCGCGTGGCGTGGCTGAACGCACCGATGTGGTCGGAGCTGTTTCTGGAAAACCGCGACTATATGCTCCGCGAGCTGGACGGGCTGATGGACTGCCTCATGCAGTACCGGGCCGCCATCGCGGAAAATGATGGCGAAGCGCTCACACAGCTGCTGGAAGAGGGCAAAAAACGCAAAGAGGAGGTCGACGGCCGATGAAAACGGTATCGGTCCACGCATCGAGAAGCTATGAGATCCGGATCGGGCGCGGCCTTCTGCAGGGGGCCGGCGAGCAGATCCGCGCCGTGACGGACGCGAAAAAAGTGATGCTCGTCTCGGACGATGCGGTCTGGCCGCTGTATGGCGGCGCGGTCCGCCGCAGTCTGGAGACTGCCGGGCTGACGGTCTGCAGCTTTGTATTCCCGCACGGAGAGAGCTCCAAGTGCGCGTGCACCTACCTCGAGCTGCTCGACGCGCTCTGCGCGCAGCAGCTGACGCGGAAGGACGCGATCGCCGCGCTCGGCGGCGGCGTGGCGGGCGATCTGGCGGGCTTTGCCGCCTCGACCTATCTGCGCGGCATCGGCTTCATCCAGATCCCGACGACGCTGCTCGCCATGGTCGACTCGTCCGTCGGCGGCAAGACGGCCATCGATCTGCCGGCGGGGAAAAACCTGGCCGGGACGTTCTATCAACCCTGGCTCGTGCTCTGCGACCCGGACTGCCTGACGACGCTGCCGGAGGATATCTTCCGGGATGGCTGCGCGGAGGTCATCAAGTACGCCGTTCTGGGGAACGCGCCGTTCTTTGACGATCTCAGGGCCGGATCTGCGCACGCACAGCTGGAGCATATCATTGAGACCTGCGTCACGATGAAACGCGATATCGTCGCGCAGGATGAATTTGACCGCGGGCAGCGGCAGCTGCTCAATCTTGGCCACACGTTCGGCCACGGGATCGAGGCCTGCAGCGGCTTCGCGGTGAGTCACGGCTCCGCCGTGGCCATTGGGATGGCTATGATGGTCCGCGCGGCGGCGGCCTTCGGGCTCTGCACGGAAAAGACGCGCGACACGGTGGTGGACATCCTGCTGCAGTATGATCTGCCGGTCGACTGCGCGTTCCGTGCGGAGGACATGCTCCCGACGATCCTGCACGACAAAAAGGCCGCCGGGGATACGATCAATCTGATCGTCCCGACCGCCGTCGGGCAGTGCCGGATCGTGAAGACGCCCGCTTCCGAGATCATGGACTGGCTCCGGGCCGGAGGCGCGCGATGAACCGGACGCTGCTGCCCGGACCGCGCACCGGCGCGGTCCGGATCCCGGCCTCAAAATCGCAGGCGCACCGGATGCTCATCTGCGCCGCGTTGTCCCGGACGCTGGGGCACCTTATGCTGGACGGCTTCAGCGAGGATATCGAGGCGACGATGCAGTGCCTGCGGGCGCTGGGGGCGAAGATCGAAGCGGAGGCGGACGGGCTTTGGATCGAGCCGCCCGCGGTCTACCCTGCGCAGGCTGCGCTGGACGCGGGAGAGAGCGGCTCGACGCTGCGGTTTTTGCTGCCGGTCCTCGGGGCGCTGGGCGTCCGCGCGCAGATCCGGATGCACGGCAGGCTGCCGGAGCGTCCGCTTAGCCCGCTGTGGGAGCTGCTGGAGGCGCACGGGATGCAGCTGCGGCGGGAGGATGATCTTCTGCACGTGTGCGGGCAGCTGCAGGCGGGCAGCTATGCCCTGCCCGGCAATGTCTCGTCGCAATTCGTGTCCGGACTTCTGTTTGCGCTGCCGCTGCTTGCAGAGGACAGCGTGCTTACGGTCACCGGGCAGCTGCAGTCGGCGCGGTACGTCGCCATGACGGAGCAGGCGCTGCGCGCGGCCGTGATCTGCTTTGAAAAAAACGGCCAGTGCTGGACGATCCCCGGCGGGCAGCGGTATGCCGCGCCGGGCCGGCAGCTGGTCGAGGGCGACTGGTCGAACGCGGCGTTTTTCCTGTGCATGGGCGCGCTGTCGCGGCAGGGCGTCTGCGTGTCCGGGTTGGATCCTGCATCCCTGCAGGCTGACCGGGCCATCACGGAGATCCTGACGCGCTTCGGCGCGGAAGTGAACATTGAGGACGATACGGTCACGGTCCGGCGCGGCACGCTGCGCGGCATCACGCTCGACGCGGGGCCGGTCCCGGATCTGGTGCCGGTCGTGAGCGTGCTGGCCGCGCTCTGCGCGGGGGAAACGCGGATCGAGAATGCCGCGCGGCTGCGCATCAAGGAGTCTGATCGGCTCCGGACGACCGCCGCGCTCATCGAAGCGCTCGGCGGGACAGTCCGCGAGCTGCCGGATGGACTCGTCATCACAGGACAGCCCGCGCTTGCGGGCGGAAGCGTCGACGCCAGCGGCGATCACCGCATCGCCATGAGCGCGGCGGTGGCTGCCTGCGGCTGCACGCAGCCCGTCACGGTATGCGGCAGCGCGTGCGTCGCAAAATCCTATCCCGCGTTCTGGGAAGACTTTACTGCATTGCAGGAGGAAGCGTTATGAGCAGCGTATATGACGGCAATCTGACCGTCTCGATCTTCGGACAGTCGCACGCGCCTGCCATCGGCGTGACCATTGATGGGCTGCCCGCCGGGCTGCCGGTCGATCTGGACGCGCTGGGCCGGTTTCTGCGCCGCCGCGCACCCGGGCAGAACGCCTGGTCGACGCCGCGGAAGGAGGCGGACCTGCCGGAGTTTTTATGCGGGCTGAAGGACGGCCGGACCTGCGGCGCGCCGCTCACGGCCATCATCCGCAACACGAATACGCGCTCCGGCGACTATGAAAATCTGATGGATATCCCCCGCCCCGGCCACGCGGACTATACCGCGCAGGTCAAGTTCGGCGGCGCGCAGGACGCCGCGGGCGGCGGACATTTTTCCGGCCGGCTGACAGCGCCGCTGTGCATTGCCGGCGGGCTCTGCCTGCAGGTGCTGGCAAGGCAGGGCGTCCGGGTGCGGGCAAGGATCGTGTCGATCGGCACGGTAACGGACGATGCGGCGTTTGACGCGCCGGTCGACGAAAAGCCGTTCCCGGCCGTCTCGGACGAGGCGGCTGCGGCCATGCAGGCGCAGATCGCACAGGCGAAGGCGGAGCAGGACTCCGTCGGCGGCGTGATCGAGTGCGTGATAGAGGGGCTGCCGGCAGGGATCGGCGATCCGATGTTCGGGGGGCTGGAAAACCGCATTGCGCGCACGGTATTTGCCATTCCGGCGGTCAAGGGCGTGGAATTCGGCGCGGGTTTTGCCGCCGCACGGCTGCGCGGCAGCGAGAATAACGACCCGTTCTGCGTGGAAAACGGAAAGATCGTCACAAAAACGAACCACTGCGGCGGGATCCTGGGCGGGATCTCGAACGGGATGCCGGTCGTGTTCCGGGCGGCGTTCAAGCCGACGCCGTCCATTTCCCGGGAGCAGGACTCGGTCAGCCTGTCGCGAATGGAGGAGACGAAGCTCGTCATCCACGGGCGGCACGACCCCTGCATCGTCCCGCGCGCGGTCCCGTGCGTGGAGGCAGCGGCGGCCATCGCCGTGCTCGACGCGGTGATGGAGCGGAAAAAGGAGCTTGGATATGGATACTAAGACGCTGCGCTGCGGTCTGCTCGGCCGGAAGCTCGGCCACAGCTACTCCCCTGCCATCCACGAGCGGCTGGCGGATTATTCGTACCGGCTGTTTGAGGTGGAGCCGGAGGACCTCGGCGCCTTTTTACAGGAAGGGGCCTTCGACGGGCTGAACGTCACAATCCCTTATAAAAAGGACGTGATCCCCTACTGCGCGGAGCTTTCCGACACGGCGCGGGCCATCGGCGCAGTCAACACGCTCGTCCGCCGGGCGGACGGGACGCTCTGGGGCGACAATACCGACGCCTACGGCTTTTCGATGCTGGTGCAGTCCAGCGGCGCGGATGTCGCCGGGAAAAAGGCGCTCGTCTTCGGCAGCGGCGGCGCTTCGGCGACGGCGCAGTATGTGCTCCGGCAGCTCGGCGCGCGCGAGGTCGTGGTGATCTCGCGGCACGGGGAAGACAACTATGAAAATCTGGACCGGCATGCGGACGCGCAGATCGCCGTCAACACGACGCCCGTCGGCATGTATCCGAATACCGGCGTCTCGCCGGTGGACCTTCATCGGCTGCCGCGGCTGGAGGCCGCACTGGACGTGGTCTACAACCCCGCGCGCACGGAATTTCTGCTGCAGGCGGAAGCGCGCGGGCTCCGGCGCGCGAACGGGCTTCTGATGCTCGCCGCGCAGGCGAAAAAGAGCTGCGAGGACTTTACCGGCGAGCCCGTTGACGATGCAAAGATCTTTTCGATCACGAAAGCGCTCGAGGCGCAGATGCGCAACGTGATCCTCATCGGGATGCCCGGCAGCGGGAAGACGACGATCGGGACGCTGGTGGCAAAGCGGCTGGGGCGGACGTTCGTCGACGCCGACAGCGCGTTGGAGCGTGAGGCCGGGATGCCGATCCCGGAGATCTTCCGGCTCGAGGGCGAGGCGGGCTTCCGCCGGCGGGAGACGGCCGTGCTCGCGGAGCTCGGGCGGCAGTCGGGGCTGGTCCTTGCGACCGGCGGCGGCAGCGTCACGAGGGAGGAAAATTACCCGCTGCTGCACCAGAACGGCGAGATCTTCTGCCTGCAGCGCGCGCTCGAGCGGCTGCCGTCCGCGGGACGGCCGGTCTCGCAGGCGCTGGGCGCGCAGACGATCTACGCGCAGCGGAAGCCGCTCTATGCCCGCTTCGCGGATGCGATGATCGACAACAACGGCACGCCGGAGGCGGCGGCCGCACAAATTCTGGAGGTACTCGGATGCAGCTGCTGATTTTGAACGGACCGAATCTCAATCTGCTCGGCCTGCGTGAGCCGGCCATTTACGGCACGCAGAACTATGCCGCGCTAGAGGCCTTCTGCAAAGAGGCCTGCCGGGAGGCGGGCTTCGGGTGTAAGGTCTTTCAGTCGAACCACGAGGGGGCGCTCGTCGACGAGATCCAGGCGGCCTACGGCGTGTATGACGGCATCGTCATCAACCCTGCCGCCTATACGCACACGAGCGTCGCGATCCTGGACGCTCTGAAGGCGGTCGCCATTCCGGCGGTCGAGGTCCATCTGTCCGACGTCAGGCAGCGCGAGGACTTCCGGCAGATCTCCTACGCGCGGCTCGCCTGCGTGAAGACGTACATGGGGCTCGGGTTCGAGGGCTACCGGCAGGCGATCCTGTTTTTGAAGGACTATCTGCATACACATACGGTATAGATCTGTATTTTTACGCGCGGGCGGCCGGGATTGGCCGCCCGCGCGTGTTCGTTTTGCAGGTTTGCGCAGCTAAAACTTTCATTATTATGCAGGATTTCTTTCTCTAAAATGCATTTTACATAGATTTCATCAAAATCATGCAGGATTTCCGCTGTTTTTTGCGCTTCAAAAAAAATAAATTTCATATTTCGCACGCTGCTATCTTGAAAAATTCATTCCGGGGTTGTATAGTAAGGTGAATGAAATTTGTATGGAGGGAATTCTGATGAAAAAGATCCTTGCACTGCTTCTCGCGGCTGTTCTCGTTCTGGGCATGGCTGCGTGCGCTGCCTCGACCGAGGCTCCCGCTGCTTCCGACGCATCGGCTTCGACCGACGCTCCGGCTTCCACGGACGCGCCTGCCGCTTCCGGCGCCAAGCTCCGCTTCGTGACCGGCGGCGAGTCCGGCACCTATTACGCCTTCGGCTCCGTCATTGCCCAGCATGCGACCAACAACGCCGGCATCGACGTCGTTGGCCTGGTCGGCAACGGCTCGCAATCGAACGTCTTTGAGCTTGAAGACGGCAACGCCGATCTGGCCTTCTGCCAGTCCGACGTCATGGCCTATGCCTATGAAGGCACGAACATCTTCGCCGACACCGGCGCCGTTCAGTGCTTCTCCACCGTCGCGGCCCTCTACACCGAGCAGGTGCAGATCGTCACCACGGATCCCGAGATCAAGTCCGTTGCGGATCTCAAGGGCAAGAACGTCTCCATCGGCGCGGCCGGTTCCGGCGTGTTCTTCAATGCGATGGACGTGCTCGGCGTCTACGGCATGACCGAAGAGGACATCAACCCGACCTACCAGTCCTTCGGCGACAGCGCGGACGCGCTGAAGAACGGCCAGATCGACGCAGCCTTTATCGTGGCCGGTGCTCCGACGACCGCCGTTACCGACCTTGCCACCACCAAGGACGTTTACCTCGTCTCCCTCGATGACGAGCATGTCGACCAGCTTCTTGCCAAGTGCCCGTACTACACCAAGGTCACCATCGGCAAGGACGTCTATGGTCTGGATTCCGACACCGTGACCGTTGCGGTCGGCGCAGTCATCCTTGCGCGCGACGACGTTTCTGAGGACGCCATCTACGCGCTCGTGGCCGATATCTTCGACAACGCGGCCAGCCTGACCGACACCCACGCCAAGTACGCCGAGATCAGCACCGAGTACGGCGCTTCCATCACCTCTGTCCCCTATCATCCGGGCGCTGCCAAGTACTTCGCGGAAAAGGGCTTTGAGCTCCCCACCAAGTAAATCTTAACGCGTTTTACACGGTTTTCACAACTACGGCAGGGATCCCCTGCCGTAGTTGTCGCGCAAATCTGAAGAAAAGAAGGAGAGATGCACCTTGTCCCAGACTCCCGACAAGAACACCCCTGTGACTGCCAGCGACGACGCGCAGAACATTGCCGCCGACGTTGATGAGGTCATGCGCAAATATGACCGCGAATCCAACACCCGGATCTGGTCCGGCTGGCAGGCTGCCGTGATCAAGGTCTTTATGGCCGCCTTTGCCCTGCTGTGCATTTGCATGACGCTGTTTTCCACGGCCATGCCGGAGATCCGCCTGCCCGGCTTCATGGGCTTTATCGTGCTCGCGGGCTTCCTCAATTTCCCCGCCAGCAAGCACCATGTGAAGCCGAATTACCTGCCCTGGTACGACATCTTGCTGATGGTGATCGGCGCGGGCTGCTTCTTCTATTTTGCCTTCAACGCGATGACGATGATCAAGCTCGCCACGCGCATCCAGCCCATCCATGTCGTCATCGGCGTCGTCGGCATTCTGGTGCTCGTCGAGCTGTGCCGCCGCTGCGTGGGTCTGCCGATCCTGGTCGTGGCGGGTCTTCTGATCGTCTATGCGTTCTATAACCAGCTGAGCTACAACCCCAGCTTCTATCAGGCGCTCAAGAACATCATCTACAAGCTGTTCTACACCACGAGCGGTGTCATCGGCACGCCGATCAGCGTCTGCTATACCTACATCGTGCTGTTCATCATCTTCGGCGCGTTCCTCGAGCGCACGGGCATTGCGAATTTCTTCATTTCGTTTGCCAACCGCCTGACCGGCTGGTCCTCCGGCGGCCCGGCGAAGGTGGCGGTCATCTCGTCCGCGCTGTGCGGCATGGTGTCCGGCTCGTCCGTGGGCAACACGGTCACAACCGGCTCGTTCACCATCCCGATGATGAAAAAGACCGGCTACAAGCCGGAATTCGCCGGCGCGGTCGAGGCTGCGGCCTCCACCGGCGGACAGATCATGCCGCCGATCATGGGCGCGGCTGCCTTTTTGATGGCGGAGTACATCGGTATCCCGTATGCCAAGGTCGCGGTCAAGGCGATCCTGCCTGCCATTTTGTATTTTACCGGCATTTTCATTTCCGTGCATCTGGAGGCGAAGAAGCTCGGGCTGCGCGGCATCCCCAGAGATCAGCTGCCGAAGTGGGGTCTGCTCGCTCGCGACTGCTATCTGATCCTGCCGCTGATTTTGCTCGTCTGGCTGGTCTCGTCCGGCGCGAAGACGATGTCGCACTCCGCAGCGTATTCCATCCTCGCGGCCATCGTGGTCGGTCTCGTCAACTTCTTCCTGACCCGGATGCGGGACGCGGAAGAGAAGTCTGCGAAGACGACGGTCCGTGCGATCGGCGGCGCGCTGGCTGACAGCGGCAAGTCCGCGGTCGACTCGCTCGAGGCGGGCGCGAAGGGCGCGATCACGGTTGCCGTCGCGTGCGCGATGGCGGGTATCATCGCGGGCTGCATCACGGTCACGGGTCTGGCTTCGATCCTGATCAATGCCATCGTCCAGCTGGCGGGCAACGCGACGTTCATCGGCCTCATCCTGACCATGGTCTGCTGCATCATCCTCGGCATGGGCGTGCCGACGACGGCAAACTACTGCATCATGGCCTCCACCTGCGCGCCGATCCTCATCAAGATGGGGTATCCGCTCGTGGCGGCGCATTTCTTCGTGTTCTACTTCGGCATCGTCGCCGATATCACGCCGCCGGTCGCGCTGGCGGCCTACGCGGGCTCGGCCATTGCGAAGTCGAATCCCATGAAGACCGGCATCAACGCGACGAAGCTCGCCATCGCGGCCTTCATCGTGCCGTTCATCTTTGCGTACAACCCGCAGATGCTCTTTGAGAACGTCACGAGCGTCTTCCAGGTCGTCCAGATCGTCATCACGGCGCTGCTCGGCATTTTCGCCGTCGCCGCCGGTCTGGAGGGGTATATCCTCCGGAAGATGGGCTGGCCGCTGCGCGTGCTGGCTGTCGTCGGCGGTCTGACGCTGCTGATCCCGGGTACGGTCTCCGACCTCATCGGCCTTGTGATCGTGGCAGGCATCATCGCGCTGCAGCTGCTGCAGAACAAGCGCGAGCGCAGCGAGGTCTGAGCGCATTTCTTCCCTCCCCTCTTGCAAAAACGCACGGCGCGGGATATAATATCTGTAAACAGATGGAACAGTCGCCAATATGGGAGGTACGATATGCACTGCAATGTCAAAACGCGCTGCGAGGCGCTGAAGGCGCTGGCGCAGAAGAAGCTTGGGACGGACGATCCCGCGGTGGTGGAGATCACGCGCGGCGGGAAGAACAGGTCCCACCATGTGCTGCGGCGGTCCGACATGAAGAAGGTCGGGCTGATCGCGGGCGGCGCGTTCATTGCGCTGACGGCGCTGAACGTGTACAGCCACTACAAGCTCCACCAGAAGATCGCGGACCGGAAGCTCAAGAAGCAGCTCGCGCCGCTCAACGCCCAGCTCGACGAGCTGCGCACAGAGAACGAAGCGCTCCGGCAGGCGCTGGCCGAGCTCAAGCCCCGACCGGCCGCTCCGCAGCCCGCGCCCGCCCCGGAAGCCGAGGCCTCCGAGCCGCAGGCCTGAGACAGGAAAACCCGGCCCCTGCATTGCAGGGTCCGGGCTCTTTTTATGTTTTATTCGGTCAGCTCGCGGATATATGCGGCCACGGCGGCGACGGCTTCGTTGTCCTGCAGGCGCCAGCGGGTCTGGGTGGAAAGGTTGGTGAAGGTGCCGAGGGGCGGCTGGATCAGCGAGACGGTATAATAGGCGACGATCACATTCGACGGATCGAATACCTCTACTCTCGCGTACTCGCCGACGCGCAGGGTCAAGCCGGGCGGGAAATCGCTTTCTGGCTGTTTGAAATACCGCCGGACGCGGAGCGCCGACAGACGCTCCAGCAGCTGCGCTTTCTTCTCCGGATCGTCCACAAAGATACGGTCATCGCTGAAACTGTCTATGGTAACTCGCAGGCGGCAATTTTCCGGCAGCACGACCTCCCTCGGCCGGAACCAGCCGAACAGGCCCAGCCCCACCACCAGGAGGACAGCAAGCAGGATCACAAGCTTTTTGGCACGCATGTCAGTTCCCATCCTTTCTCCGGTCATGCCGGGCGCGAGGTGCGGTATTGTGCTGTTTACCGGACGTTCTCGTCCGAGCAGACGGTATAATCCATGCCGGACTCCGTCCGATGGATCGTCAGGCTATAGGGGTGCAGGGTCCCGTCTGCTTCAGTCAGGGTCACATAGGCGGTCCGGTCGACCAGATACGGCGTCACGGTGTCGGAAATGGGCCAGCCGTGTCCGGCTGCCAGCGTGATCGTGTTGCCCCCATAGCTGTCGCCGGAAACGATGCTCACGTTTGCGTCCCGCGCATCTGGGTCCTCCTGTTTTGTTTCGAACAGGATCATTAAGTCGGTCGTTCCGTCGCCGTCGAAGTCATCGGCGAAGAAATAGATCGGTTTTGTCTCGTCGATCGGTTCTGCTCGTCCTGCCGTAAACGACTCATACAGGGTCTGCAGCTGCGGCGTCAGGGTCTGGAGCGGAAGCTGCTTGCCGTCGGCGTCGGGTGCGGGCTCCGGTTCGGGTTCGGGCGTCTTTTGCTCCGGGGCGGTCTCGGACAGGTCGGTCGTCGGCAGGATCGTGATGTGCTCGGTCGCGTAGGCAATGGATGACTGCATCATCCTCTGGCAATAGGCCAGCGCGGCGCAGCAGATGAGCAGGATGGCCAGCGCCGCAGCCAGAATGCAGCGCCGCCGGTATTGTTTCTGGTAGGTCTGCAGCTGCTCCGGGGAGATGCTGCTCAGCAGCTCCTGTGCGGTCTCGTCCGGGGTGCCGAATTGGGCGATCAGGGCGTCCAGCGTGGTGCAGTCGGGCGCGGATTCGGCCAGCTCCTCCTGCAGCCCGGCCAGCAGCTGCCGCCGCTGGCGCGCCGGGAGCGGAAGCTTCTTCCGGACAGCCCGGCAATACTGCTGCATGATGGTATTTGTGTGTTTCATCCGTCCCATCCCTCCATCAGCTGCCGGAACACGCCGGAGATCTCGTCGTATTCGGCCAGTGTCTGCCGCAGATACTCCCGTCCCGCGGCCGTAACGGCATAGTAATTCCGCGCACGGCCATCGACGATCTCGCTTGCGCTGACGGTCAGATAGCCCTGCTCCTCCAGCCGGTACAGGACGGGATATAGCAGAGAAAGCTGATATTTTCCGCCTGAGCGCTGCTTTAATTCCTGGATCAGTTCGTACCCATACATCGGACGGTCCGACAGAATGCGCAGGACCGCCAGCGGGCTGGTTGCCCGCTTGAAATAAGCCAGAAACGAATGCCCGAAGTCCTCCCGCTTCGCCATAGGCCTCCCTCCTTCCGGATGAGGGTGTCGATAATATTTATATAGCATGGTATTTTTGTAAAGTCAATATAAAGCATTGACAAATATAAAATTTTCGTGTATTTTGGAAACAGAAGAAAGTTTTCCCTTGAAGATCAAAAAGAATTGCAGAAAGGCGTGACAATATGCAGACGAAGACCTATCATCTGATCTGTTATTTTCTGTTTGCGCTGGCACTGGTACTGATCGGGACGATCGGGAGCGCGGGGATCCTGGTGGCTGCCTGCGCGGCGGAGGATACGATGGGCTCCGCAGTCAATCGGCTGTGCGAGCTGCATCTGATCGTGCCGCTGGTGCTCGGCATCGTGATCCTGCTGATCGGGCTTCTCATGCTCCTCCCGCAGGTCTGGCCGGTGAATCTGCTGGAGCGGCCGGCGGAGGGAGAAGAAAAAGCCGCCGCCCCGGATTCAAAGGAGGCGTAAGCATGCAAAACGAACCGCAGCCATCCGTGAAACGGATCTATGCACGTATCTGCATCATCATTGGGATACTCGGCATTGCGTGCACGTATAGCCCGCTGATTCTTCCTGTTCCATGGAAGACAGAAACAAAAGTGCTGCTGGTCGTGATCGGCGGAATTTTGATCCTGTGTTCGCTTGTGATCAAATTTCACGTGCTGCGGTGCCCGTATTGCGGCTGGGGCGGCCTGATCCCGCAGTGGTATCGGAACGATACTTATTGCTGCCCCAAGTGCGGCAACCGGATCCATTGGGAATAAGGCCCTGTGCTGATACAACAGAGCAGAAAGGACGGGACGCGGATATGCGCTTCAAGCTTCTGCCCATATTTGCGGCCCTTCTGCTGTTATGCGGCTGCGGCGGGGCGCGGACGCTGGCGGATGTGAGCGGCTGCGGGCAATGGAGCAGGGTCCAGATCATCGAATGGTATGAACATGGCGGCAGTGCGGGTACGCAGCTTCCGGCGGACAGCCTCAGCCCCGATACGCTGCGGGAGCTGCTGGGCAGCACGTATGTCAAGCGCTCCTATGCGTCCATGGCGCTGCCCACCCCCTGCGTACAGATCTTTTTGACGGCAGACGACGGTGCGCCTTTCACGCTCGCGGTCGGCGAAAACGGCCGGGTGATCCTGTCAGACCATTCCGGCAGCGCAGCCAAATCTACCTGCTGGAAGACCGACTCCTCTGCGCTGTACCGCTCCCTGCTGTCCGCAGCCGGGACAGAATCCTGACGATAAAAAAGTTCCGGCCCTCGCCTGATGGCGGGGGCCGGGGTTTTTATGCTTCGTGGACGCATTGACGGGCGATGCGGAGGAAGACGGAGAGGAGCTGCGCGCCCAGCTCCTGCTCCACGGCGGCGATATGGCCGGAGAGCGACTGCTGCGTGATATGCAGGGCCTCGGCCGCGCGGGTAAAGCTGCGCTCGCGGGCAAGGACTGAGAAGTATTCCATCGTCTGCAGATTCATGGTGTTCCCTCTTTCACAGGTATTACCTGTATCATACACAAGAATCTACAGTTTTACAATGTAATTTTATTCTGCTATGATAAAGCCAGCTCGAACAGGGAGCTATCCGGGGCGGCGGGTGGTCCTTCTCTTTTCTTTCATCCCGCCCGCCGCTCTTTGCTTTGGAATATGACGAACGCCCAGCAGGCCCGCCGGGCGTTTTTGTGCTTATACGTGGGCCATCAGCCAGTCGTACATTTCCTGGCGGGCGGGCTCGGAGAGAGGGAAGACTTTTTCATCTTCCATCTGGCTTTTTTCGTAGCAGTATTCGCCGTGCCAGCACTCGCATTTCATGGAGCTTTCGTCGAAGTTGACCTCTTTCTGGTTCAGCATGACGATCGACGGGATCACGCGAAAGCGGAGCGCGCCGAAGCTCCCCGTAAAGATGTTGTTGTTTTCAAAGCTGTGCAGCACCGGCAGAAATAACGGTTCCATGCGCGCGCCTCCCCTGTTTTTTAGTACATCATACCACAAATTACGACAGGCGGCAAGATTGTTTGACTTTGGCTGCAAGGTGTGCTATCATGGCAGAAAATTCTTTTTTACGATAAAGGGGCAAAGCCATGCACAAACAGACAAAGGGCTGTATTCTTCTTCTCCTGTGCGCCATGATCTGGGGCGCGGCGTTCGTCGCGCAGAGCGAGGGCATGCAGTATGTCGGCCCGTTTACGATGGGCGCGACGCGGTTTTTTCTGGCGGGGCTGGTGCTGCTGCCGGTCATCCGGGTGCTGGACCGCAAGGGCTGGTCACAGAACCGGCCGGTCACGAAGGAGGATAAAAAGCGGCAGCTGGCAGCGGGCGCGATCTGCGGCGTGCTGCTGTTCGCGGCGACGACGCTGCAGCAGTTCGGCCTGCTGGACACGACGGTCGGCAAGTCCGGGTTCGTGACGGCGCTGTATATCGTCTTTGTGCCGATCGTCGGGGTGCTGACGGGCAAAAAAGCGGGCCTCAGGGTCTGGCTCTGCGCGGCAGCCGCGGTGTTCGGGATGTATCTGCTGTGCGTCGGCTCCGGGTTCTCGGTCGCGGGTGGGGATCTGCTGACGCTTGGGTGCGCGGTGCTCTTTACGTTCCATATCTGCTATATCAGCGCCGTCTCGCCGCGGATGGACGGGGTGCGGCTGAGCTGCGTACAGTTTTTTGTGTGCTCGGCCCTGTCGGCGATCGGCATGTTCGTGTTCGAGTCGCCGGACTGGGCCTCGATCCGCAGCTGCTGGCTGCCGATCGTGTACGCGGGCGTGTTCTCCGGCGGCGTGGCCTATACCTTCCAGATCATCGGCGAACGGGACGTGCAGCCCGCGCTGGCGTCGCTGCTGATGAGCCTGGAATCGGTCTTCGCGGCGCTGTTCGGTTGGATCCTCATCGGGCAGGGTCTTTCCGGGCGGGAGCTGATCGGGTGCGCGATCATGTTCGCGGCCATCCTCCTGTCGCAGCTGCCGGAGCGGAAAAAGGCCGGCTGAGTCTCCCCTATTCCTTTCAATTGGCTCTGCGGGAAATTCCCGCAGAGCTTTTTCGAACGTATAGTGGAAATATTTCTGGATCTGTGATAATATAAATATGTATGTGCATCCGCCCGGCGGAGGCAACTTTCCGGATGGAGGATCTGGTATGACCTATTGGAGCGCCATTTTACTTGGTATCATACAGGGGCTTGCGGAGTTTCTGCCGATCTCCAGCTCCGGCCATCTCGCCATTCTGCAGAACTTCCTGCGCATCGGGGATCTGGAAAACCAGATGCTGTTTGACGTTCTGCTGCATCTCGGGACGCTCGGGGCGGTCATTCTGGCGTATCATACGGAGCTGCGCGGGCTGTGCCGCGAGGGGCTTGCCATGCTCCACATCAAAAAGCTGCGGCGCGGCGTGAAGCCCGATCTGCCGCGGCGGCGGCTGCTGCTGTTTCTGATCGCGGCCACGCTGCCGCTGATCCCTGCCGCGCTGCTGAACGACTGGCTGGATCCGCTGTTCTACAACACGTTTTTCATCGGCTTCGCGCTCATCGTGACCGGCTTTCTGCTGCTGGCGGCCGACCGCTTCGGCCACGGCAACAAGACCGAGAAGGCCATGACGCTCTCGGACGCGATCATCATCGGTTTGGCACAGATGATCGCCGTCGTACCCGGCCTGTCCCGGTCCGGGACGACGATCTCCGCCGGGCTGCTGCGCGGGTTTGACCGGACGTTCGCGGTCCGCTTCTCGTTCTTCCTCTCCATTCCCGCCGTGCTGGGCGCGAATTTGCTGTCGCTCGTCAAGGCCATTTCCGCCGGGATCGACTGGGCGGAGGTGCCAATGTATCTGTGCGGCGTCGCGGCGGCGTTCGTATTCGGGTATCTCGCCATTTTCGCGCTCAACCGCATCGTGCAGCGCGGAAAATTCGGCGGATTTTGTTATTACTGCTGGGGCGCGGGTCTGCTGACGCTGATCCTGTCCCTGATTTCGTGAGGTGTAAGGTTCCATGGCCACCAATAACAAAAGAAAAACGACATCTTCCTCCTCCCGCGGGAGGAAAAAGCCGGCCAAGAAGCAGGCCGCGCCCATCCGGCGGGAGGTCGGCGCCTGCGTGTGTCTGGTGCTGGCGCTGCTGACGGTGCTGTGCTGCTTCCGGATCGACGCGGCGATTTTGAATCTGCTCGGGTCTGTATTCCGGGGGCTGATCGGCGCGGGATTTTATATCCTGCCGTTCTCGTTCGTGATGAGCTTTCTCATCCTCATCCTGCATGACGGCCGCCCCGTCGCGCTGCGCGTGACGTGCACGTTTCTGACGGCCGCGCTGGTCGGCAGTCTGGTGCAGTTGGTGGGCGGGAGCTTTGACGCGCCGGAGGGCTGGGAAGTCGTCACCGCGCTCTGGGACGGCGGCATCAGCGGCACGGCCGGAGGCGTGCTGTCCGGCGGGCTGGCAAGTCTGCTCGCGGCGCTCATCAGCCGGATCGGCGCGGTGATCGTGGTGATCGTCGGGATGCTGCTGAGCCTGATCACGAGCCTCAATATGACGGTCGCGAGCATTGTGACCGCCATCAAGAACCGGCCGCGCGCCGAATATGCCGAGCCGCAGCGCGAGCATAAGGACACCGCACAGGCCATCGTCGACACCGTCGCCACGCACCACATCGAGCATGTCCAGCGGGCCGAGCAGCGCCGCGCGTCGCGGATGAGCGAGTTCGACCTGCCGGTCGACGATCCTCCCCTGCCCGAAGAGACGCCCAAAAAGAGTGCAAAGCGCTCTGCGCCCATGCGGCCGGATGTTTTTGTGGAGAACAGCCGCAGGCAGGCAAAGCCGTCCGCAGCGCCCGCGCAGGAGTCGGAGGCCGCGGAAGCGCCCGCCGCCGCGCAGGCAGAGCCGGAGGTGCATACCGACTACAAGTCGCAGTTTGACGCGCTGATCGCCGACCAGCCGGAGCCGCCCGCGAAGGCGGCGGAGCCGGAACCGGAAGAGGAACCAGCGCCCATCCCGAACGTCATTCCCATGACGCAGCCGCGGCAGATGCCGCCGCTCATCATCGACCATTTTGACGCACCCAAACCTGAGCCGCAGCCCGCCCCGGCCCCGGAAGAACCGCTTCCGCCGCTGCAGACGCCGGAGCAGCCGGAAAAGCTCAAAAAGGCGGACGTGCAGCTCGAGGCCGCGCAGATCGCGCAGCAGATCACGCAGCAGGAGCCCGCAAAGCCCGAGTATCAGTTCCCGCCCGTCGACCTTCTGAAGGCCGGGAGCGGTCAGGCGCACGACGGTACCGAGGAAATGCGGCAGAATGCGGAGCGGCTGAGCGATACGCTGCAGTCGTTCGGCATCGAGGCGCACATCATCAACGTCACGCGCGGCCCGTCGGTCACGCGGTATGAGCTGGAGCTGCAGCGCGGCGTCAAGCTCTCGAAGGTCACGAATCTGGCGGACGACATCGCGCTGGCGCTCGGCGCGTCGGGCGTGCGCATCGCGGCCATCCCGGACAAGATCTCCGTGGTCGGCATCGAGGTGCCGAACCGGATCGTGTCGGTCGTCATGGCGCGCGAGGTCATCGACTCGCCGGAGTTCGCAAAGCACAAGTCGAAGGTCTCCTTTGCCGTCGGCAAGGATATCGGCGGCAACCGCATCATCGGCGATATCGGCAAGCTGCCGCATCTGCTGATCGCCGGTACGACCGGCTCCGGTAAATCGGTCTGCATGAACAGCCTGATCATCTCGCTTCTGTACAAGGCAAAGCCCGAGGAAGTCAAGCTCATCATGATCGACCCGAAGATGGTCGAGCTTGGCATTTACAACGGCATTCCGCACCTGCTCATCCCGGTCGTCACTGATCCCAAAAAGGCCGCAGGCAGCCTGCAGTGGGCGGTCACGGAGATGATGCGGCGCTACCGCATGATGGCGGACGCGGGCGTCCGCGATCTCGAATCCTACAACAAACAGGCGCGCATGTCCGCTGACGATGAGCTCGAGCCCATGCCGCAGATCGTCGTCGTGATCGACGAGCTGGCAGACCTGATGCTCGTGGCTGCCAAGGAAGTCGAAGAATCCATCTGCCGCATCGCGCAGATGGGCCGTGCGTCGGGCATCCATCTGGTCATCGCGACGCAGCGTCCGTCCGCGGACGTCATCACGGGCCTGATGAAGGCCAATATCCCCTCGCGCATTGCGTTCGCCGTCGCCTCCGCGATGGAATCGCGCATCATTCTCGATACCGCGGGCGCGGAGAAGCTCGTCGGCAAGGGCGACATGCTCTATGCGCCACTCGGCCAGGGCAAGCCCAAACGCGTGCAGGGCTGCTTCATCACGGACAATGAGGTCCAGGACGTCGTCACGTTCATCAAGGATTCCAGTGAGGCGGAGTATTCCGATTCCGTCATGGCGGAGATCGACAAAAAGGCTGCGGAGAGCGGAAAATCCGGCTCCGGCAGCTCCGGAAGCACTGCCGCGGAGACCGAAAGCTCCGACGGCGACGAGATGCTCCCGGCCGCGGTCGACGTCATTCTCGAGACCGGACAGGCCTCCGTCTCCATGCTCCAGAGGCGCTTGAAGCTCGGCTATGCCCGCGCGGCGCGCATTATGGATGAGATGGAGGAGCGCGGCCTCGTCGGCCCGTTTGAGGGCTCCAAGCCCCGCCAGCTGCTCATCACGCGCGAGCAGTGGCAGGCCATCAAGGACGGCGCGCCCATCTCCAGCGAACCCGTGGAGGAGGAGATCCCGTAAGCACTCCCCTCGCCCATCATTTTCTTTGTTTCTGTTATCACCGGGCACTGCCCGTGATAAAATATTTGCGTTGCATCCGGGAAGACCCGGAGTGACAGCAGGAGGTACTTATGAAACGCAACAATCATGCATCCGTCGTCCGTCTGACCTCGCTGGCCATTCTGGCCGCACTGGTCGTCGTGCTGCAGACCGTAGCCAGCGGCATCCGGATCGGGCCGGTCCCGATCTCGCTGACGCTGGTGCCGATCGTCGTGGGCGCGATCTTGTTCGGGCCCGGCGCGGGCGCGGGACTGGGCTTTGTGTTCGGCCTTGTGTGCCTGATCGCGGGCGTCACCGGCGCGGACCAGTTCACGTATCTGCTGTGGACGGCCAGCCCGTTCTGGCTGATCGTCGTGTGCGTCGGCAAGGCCGTGCTGTGCGGCCTGTGCGCGGGACTCGCGGCAAAGGCGCTGGAAAAGAAGCAGACGCTCAGCTGCATTGCGGCGGCGCTGGTCGCGCCGGTCGTGAACACGGGCGTGTTTGCCGTCGGGATGCTGACGGTCTTCCGGCCGATCCTGGCGCAGTACGCGGGCGGGACGGATGTTGTGACGTATCTGTTCGTGGCGTTCATCGGCGTGAACTTTTTGGTGGAATTCGCCGTCAACGCGGTGCTGAGCGCCGCGATCGCGCGGATCGTGCAGGTCGTCAGAAAGCAGCTGGAAAAGTAAAGAAAAAATTCCTGCGCAGACGGCGCAGGAATTTTTTTAATGTCTCAGGCTTGCGATCAGCTCCAGCAGGCCGTAGACGATGGGCTGGTGGAGCAGGTAGATGAACAGCGACTGGCGGCCGCACCAGCAGAAAAAACGCGCGATGCCGCTGTTTCGGAACGTGCCGGGCAGGCGCGTTTTTTTGTCCGCGTAGACGGTCCGGCCGAGGACGGTACCGAGCATGTACCAGCCCAGGTGCGGCAGGAGCGGAAAATAGTCACTTGAGGTGAAGCCCTCGTAGAGAAGGCCCAGCGGGAACAGGAATTTCGCCCGCACGACGGTCCCGGCGATCAGATAGCCCGCCACGACGAGGACGATGCCGATGGCGGCCAGCGCCGGCGTCGGCAGCTTCCGGTAGACGGGATAGAGCATCATGCAGATGCCGAGCAGGTGCAGCACGCCGAACCAGACGATCACGTCGCGCGTGGCCATGCCGAGGCGGTACATGCCGAAGGTCACGAGCGAGATGAGCAGGCCGCAGGCAAAGACGATGCAGCCGCGGCGGAAGCTGCGCGAGCCGAGCGTGGCGCAGCAGCCGGACAGGATCACGAAGATCACGCCGCCGTACTGCTGGATGAACACGTACCAGGCGGGCAGATGCAGGTCCAGGCCGATAAAAAAGCCGAGATCGTAGATCAAATGGACGGCGATGACGCAGAGGATGCACACGCCGCGCAGGGCGTCAAGCTCCCAGATGCGATCGTTTTTCTTCATGGCAGACTCCCGGAATTCGGGCAGCCTGCCGCGGAGGCGGCAGGCTGCGGGTTGGTTTCGTTACGGATTCTTCGCGTCTTCGGCGGCCTGACGCTCGGCCTCTTCCTCTTCAAGCACGCGGTAGGCGACCTTGCCGACCAGCGTCTTGGGAAGCTCGGGGCGGAACTCGATGTCATACGGCATGGCATATTTGGCGATATGCTGGCGGCAGTAATCGAGGATCTCCTGCTTGACGGCGTCCGACGGCTCGCAGCCGGGGCGCAGGACGACGAAGGCCTTGACCTTCTGCATCTTATACGGGTCCTTGACGCCGATGACGCAGGACAGGAGGACCTTTTCGTGGCCGTCGATGATGTTTTCCAGCTGGCCGGGATAGACGTTGTAGCCGGAGGTGATGATCATGCGCTTGATGCGCTGGGAGAAGTAGACGAAGCCGTCCTCGTCCATCTTGCCGAGGTCGCCGGTGTGCAGCCAGATGCGGCCGTCGTCGTGGCGGCGGAGGGTGTTATGGGTCTCCTCGGGGTTGTCGACGTACTCGAGCATGACGGAGGGGCCGGAGACGCAGATCTCGCCCTCGAGATTGGCGTCGAGCTCCTGCGTGGTGCCGGGCTTGACGATCTTGTAGTAGGTATCGGGGAACGGGACGCCGATGGAGCCGACGCGGTTATAATCCTTCGGGGTCAGGCAGGAGGCCGTGACGCACTCGGTCAGGCCGTAGCCCTGACGGACCTGCACGGAGGCATGGTGCATTTTCAGGAACTCGTCGACCTTCTTCTTGAGCTCGATGGACATGCTGTCGCCGCCGGAGAAAACGCCCTTCAGGCAGCTGAGGTCAGCGTTTTCGAGCTTTTCGGCGCGCAGAAGGGCCTCAAACAGGGTCGGGACGCCGGGGATGATGTTCGGCTGCTTCTTGATGAGCAGGTCGGCGTAGGTATTGACATTGAACTTCGGGACAAGGATGCAGCACGCGCCGCCGATGAGGGCGGTATGGATGCCGATGCCGAGGCCGAAGCCATGGAACACGGGCATGACGGAGAGCATCTTCATGCCGTCGATGGGCGAGAAGCCGGAGGCCGCGATGGTCTGCAGGCCAAGGGCGTTGAAGTTCATGTTGGAGAGCAGAATGCCCTTGGTCGTGCCGGTGGTACCGCCGGAATAGAGGATGGACGCGCCGTCTTCCGCGCGGCCGTAGTCCTTCGGCAGGGGCAGATTGCGCTTTTTGCCCACGCGCTGGAACTCGGACCACCAGATATAATTGCCGTTCTTCGGGGGCTTCGGATATTTGCGCGCGGCGGTGAGGGCGTAGCCGAGGGCCAGATGCGGATAGAGCTCGTCCTCAATTTTGGCGAGCAGGAGCTTGCAGTCCTTGTTGTCAAGCTCGGGCATGACGGGGGCGATCTTGGCGTAGAACTGGTCGAGCGTGAGGATGCACTTGGAGTGCGAGAAATTGAGGTAGAACTTGATCTCGCCCGCGGCGGAGAGCGGATGGATCATGTTGGAGACCGCGCCGATGCGGTTGAGGCCGTAGAATGCATGCAGGGCCTGCGGGCAGTTGGGCATGCAGATGGTCACGCGGTCGCCTTTCTGGATGCCCATGGCGAGGAAGGCCTGGGCGGTCTGGTCGATCTTTTCCATGAACTGCGCGAAGGTGGTCTTCTTGCCCATGAACTCATAGGCGGGGAGCCTGGCGTCGCGGATGGCGGCGTCGCGGACCATCTGATAGATGGTCTTCTGCGGGTAAGTCAGGTGATGCGGCACTTCGCCGTAATATTTCAGCCAGGGAGCGGAAGCGGAAAGACTCATTTTTTTCATCCTTTCGAGTTATTGACACACACCTCTGCCGCACAATCCACACACCGATGACGGCAGATATTGAGATTATACTGCTTTTGGCATGAAATAGCAAGGGGGTTGGGATTTTTTCCGCTGCGGCGGGGGTAACCCCTCAGGCGCTGCGCGCCAGCTCCCCTTGACAAGGGGAGCCTTGGGTGCGGGCGAAAAAATGCCTCCCCTTGTCAAGGGGAGGTGCCGAGCGGAGCGAGGCGGAGAGGTTCTGTTTTTCATGCGTGTAAAAACGCAGGGGCAGCTAAGCTGCCCCTGCGTTTATTTTGTTTTTAGAACCAGCTGGGGTCTGCGATGAGTTTGGTCCAGGTCTCGTAGTCGGCGTTGGACTTTCTGGTGTAGGTGTGGCTGTTGGCAGCCTCTTCAACATCGAGATAGTACCAGGCGGAGGTGGCTACATCGGAGAAGGTGGTGTAGTTGCGGGTGAGATCGGAGGTGTACTGCGGGGCACGGTTCAGCACGCGGTTGAGGACGGCGACGGTCTCCGCACGGGAGATGTAGCGGTCGGGCGCGTAGGTGGTGCCGTAGCCGTTGATCCAGCCGAGCTCATAGGCTCTGGCGATGTAGCTGGCAGCCCAGTGGCCGTAGGTATCGGAGAAGACGGTGCTCGTGCCGGTGTAGTAGGCGCCGTCGCAGCGGGCGATCATGGCCGCGATCTCCGCACGGGTGATGGGATCGTTCGGGCGGAAGTAGCCGTCGGCGCCGCCGTTGACGATGCCGAGCTTCGCCATGGTGGACACAGCGGTGTTGTACCAGGCCGTGGCCGGAACGTCCTTGAAGGAATTATAGGAGGTGGCATACGCCTTGCGGGTGGAATCCGTCAGGAGACGATAGAAGATCGTCGCAGCCTCGGCACGGGTGATGGTGTCGGTGGGCTTGAAGGAGCCGTTGGGATAGCCCTTGATGTAGGCGTAGTGGTCGGTGCCGTTGAGCATGTAGGGCACGTCGCTCTTGTAGCGGGACCACATGGCGGTGAAGTAGTAGGTGCTGCCGGACTTGGTCAGATCCCAGCCGTAGAAGGTGTAGCCGGAACGGGAGGCGTCGGTCAGCGTGTAGTCGCGGTAGATGTTGAAGGACTGCTTGGTGGAGAAGGACGTGCCGCTGAGCTTCGCGGTGCCGCCGTTCGGGTCAATGACCACGGACGTGCCGTACGGGAAGTTCGCGTACTCGCTCTTGCAGTCGTCATAGTCGTAGTAGTAGATGGAGTAGGTGTTATAGTAGTAATCTCTGCTCCACGCCGCCGTGAAGACGGGCGTACGATCCGCCGTATATGTAACAACCCAACCATAGAAGGTATAGCCGCTTCTGGTGGCTTTCGCCAGCGCAGCGTCAGTACGGATGTTCTCAATGGTCTGCTTGGAAGAGATCGTCGTACGTCCCCAGACAACGCTGCCGCCGTTCGGGTCGACAATGATGCTGCCGTCGTACTTGATGGTCTCGGTATCCGCGCCGTAATAGTAATCCAGATAGCTGATCGTTACGGTCTTGGTGGAGGGCCAAACCGCAACAAAGGTATGCGGTTCAATAGTGCCATTGTACGTCCAGCCCAAGGCCCCCGTCGGCTCAGTCAGCGTTACATCACTTTCGATCTTATAACGGCCAGCTGTCGTGATCTCGGTGCTGCCAAGCTTTGCTGTACCGCCTTTAGGATCGATATAGATGTAGTCACCGTTATTCACATAATCATACATGATGCCATCAAAATTATTAAGATGGTCAGCATCTTTGTATGTAATCTTGCGGAGCACCGCAGGCTGCTCAATCGGTTTCCAGATCGCATACAACGTCAGAAGATATGTTCCGTCCGCCTGCTGCGTAAAGAAATCATGTTCCGACGTAGTAACAGTGCAATTGTTATCAGCATACGTTACGGCATCAGAAGAAGCACTTAAACCCCAGCCAGCAAAGGTGTAACCAGTTTTTGTGAACGCGTTCTTAGCCAGTACAGTATAACCTTCAGAACCAGTAAAGGTCTGGTCAGGCATTGTGCCTTCACCGCCATTGGCATCGAAAACAACTTTATAGGTATTCTCTTTCCATTCCGCATGTACCCAGAAACAACCATACGCATCAGTCGTGTCATCATACACACCGTTATCAAACGTATATGTACTCTCACCAGCATACCAACGTTTAAGAGTATAGCCAGCTCTCGATGCATACTGTGCAACAGCTGTCGAGTCCTTGTTTGCACCCCTTTTTACGGTAAAATGAGGGTAATTTGTAGTTCCATCATGGAGATCAAGCCAAATCTCGTATGTATCGGCGGCAGGATCAAGCGCCAAAACCGTCGGTACCAGGCCGATGACCATGACCAGGCACAGAAGCAGGGCCAATAAACGTTTTTTCATAATTCTTCCTCCTTGCATTGTTCCCCGGCTCTCCGCCGGGATCCATCCGGCACGCACGGAAGGCCGCGCGCACGGGGCGGCGGAAGCCCGTGGGATATCCGCGGTTTCCACCTGTTTTCCATATATATCGTAGCACAGTCCTTTGCAGAACGCAATAGGTTGTTGACGGGATTTTCCTGCATTTTTCGGGAAAATCGGCTTTTTTAAGAATTCTTAATTTATTTATGTCAACCATTTTGTCCCACACCCCGGAACTGTTTTCGAATGGGTTTCAAAGGGGTTGCAGAAGGGTTACAAAAAGAAAAGCCTTCCCCTATGAGGGGAAGGTGGCACGGCGATAGCCGGGACGGAAAGGTCGTGCCAAATTTGTGACAACCTCTCAGTCACCTTCGGTGACAGCTCCCCTGGGAGGGGAGCCTTTGGCCCGCTGCGGCGGGGTAACCCCTCAGGCGCTCCGCGCCAGCTCCCCTTGACAAGGGGAGCCTTGGGTGCGGGCGTAAAAAAGCCTCCCCTTGTGAAGGGGAGGTGCTGAGCGAAGCGAGGCGGAGAGGTTACTCCGGGTCCGGTAAATCTACAAGGATGGGGGGATGGTGGACGGCGGGGAGGAATTTTTCAAGGATGTCCGCCGTGGCGATGGCGAGGGTGGAGGAGTTGATGCAGGGGTGGCAGCCGATGGAGGCTGACTCGGCGATGGGGCGGTCGATGACGAGCTGGACGGCGTTGTCCGGGTCGTTCATGAGGCCGAGGACGCTGACGGAACCGGGGGTGATATCGAGATATTTCTCCATATCCGCCGGGTCGGCGAAGGACAGGCGCGCCACGCCGAGCTGCTTCGACAGGTCCTTGGTCTTGAAGACCTTCTCCCCTTCCAGCATAAGCAGGTAGAACTGCGTCTTCTGCCGGTTGCAGAGGAAGAGGTTTTTGCAGATCTTCTCGCCGAGCACCTGCTCGACGGCCTCGCAGGCCTCGATGGTGTCGGCGTGGTCATGGTCGACGCGGAAATAGGCGATGCCGAGGCGGTCAAGCAGGTCGTAGCAGCGCTGCTCCTTCGGCAGGCGGGAAGCGCAGTCGGCCGGGCGGCCGGAATAGCGGGTGGGATCGATGTACATGGAAAAAATCAGCCGTTGCGGATGAACAGATCCGCGGCCTCGACTCCTTTCTCGTAGGGGTTCAGATATTGATTGACGATATCCGCGACGCCCGCGGCGTCCAGCACGTAATACGAGCCGCTGGAAAAATTCGCGGCGTAGCCGGGGAGCGTGGCGGAGTTGATCTCGCTGCGGCTGCAGAGCAGGAAGCTCTCAGCCAGCCAGAGGAGGTTGCGGGTGGAAAGATCGGTGTTGGTATGGTCGGCGACGAGCTTCACGGCCTGCGGCAGGTGGATGGCGCCCTTCGGCGAGACCCACTGGCGGATGGCGGCGGAGACGAGCGAGCGCTGCACCTCGATGCGGCCGAGGTCGGCCGTGGCGTAGCCGGAGCGGAAGCGCGCGACCTGCATGGCCTGTTCGCCGTTCAGGTGCTGTTTGCCAGCCTGCAGATCGATGCTGAGGTTCTGCGTGGGGTCGGAGTAGTGCATGTCGACCGGGACGTCGAAGGTGACGCCGCCCATGAGGTCGACCAGCTGCCGGAAGATGCTGAGGTCGACGACGATATAGCCGTCCGGCGTGAAGCCGATGATCTCGGATACGCGCAGCAGCAGCTCCTGCATCCCCTGCTCCCCGCCCCCGGCCCAGCCGTAGGCGGAGTTGATCTTCGGGACGGAATATTCGCAGTAGATGAGCGTGTCGCGCGGGATGGAGACGAGGCTGATGGTCTTTTCCGTCCGGTCGACGTTCACGAGCATCATGGAGTCGGTGCGGTAGCCGCCCTCGTCGGTACCGGCGACGAGGATGGTGGAGGTGCCGGGCTTGCGGGCGGACAGGGCGTTCTCCGCCCCCGGCTGGCTGGCGATGAGGAAGTGGAACGCCGCGGTCAGGATCGCCAGCAGAAGCACCAGCACGGCGAGGATGCGCAGGCCGGTATGGCGCTTGGGCTTCTCCTGCTTTTTGCGGCCCCGGCCCGCAGGGGCGGCGAGCGCTTCCTCCTGCTCCTGCCGGGCCTGCTGCTCTTCGGCGCTCAGGCCCTGGGAATAGAGCCATTCGGCGTATTCCGCGGCGTTTTTGCGGGGTTTTTCGTGTTTTTTGCCGGTGCGGGCCTGCCGGACGCGGGAGGTATCGTCGCGGCTGAGCGCCTGCTGGCGCTCGGCGCGGGCGAGGCGTTCCTGCTCGCGGACGCGCTCGTATTCGGCGCGGCGGGCACGCTGGTAGGCGGGCTTGGACTGCTCGTAGTAGGTCAGCGGGGTCTTGGACTGGCCGGGCTCTTCCGGGCCGTAGAATTTGCCGTAGTCGATCTGCACGTCGTCGGCCGTGATGGGCTCGGAGTCTTCCGCGTCCGGCTCCGCCGGGGCTTCCGCTGCGATGTCGGCGTCGGTCTCGCCGAGAAGGCTTTTGACGTCCTGCAGCAGTGCGTCGACGTCGTCGGGGGCCGGTTTTTTCGCTCCGCTCTCCTGCTCCGGACGCAGCTGATTGAGGTCTTCCATAAGCTGTCCCCTTCCATTTTCCGCCCGGTTTGAGCCCCGGGTGGAAAGAAAGTTTCCAAAATGATAAGATATTGTAACATATATTGCATCAAAAGTAAATACTGTGCGGTTTTCACGCGTTGCAATTCCGGCGGTTCCATGATAGAGTAGACGTATTCTGAACATCGGGAGGGGCCGGAATGCGGTATGATGTGGCGCTCGCCGCCTGTAAGAGCTATGAGGATGCGGAGGTCTCGGCCGCGCTGGAGACGGCTGTCACGGCCGCGGGCGGGCTGGACTGGGTCACGCCCGGGATGCGCGTGGCGCTGAAGCTGAATCTGGTCTCCGCGATGAAGCCGGAGGAGGCCGCGACGGTCCATCCGGCGGTGGTCTGCGCGCTTGTGCGGATGCTGCAGGCGCGCGGGGCGCACGTCGTCCTCGGCGACAGCCCCGGCGGGCTGTACAACGCCGCGCATCTGCAGCGCGTCTACGACGTGACGGGTCTGCGCGCGGCCGAGGCGCTGGGTGCGGAGCTGAATGGGGATTTTTCCGTCTGCTCGGTCTCGTATCCGGAGGCCGTGCAGGCAAGGAGCTTCACCGAGACGGCGTATCTGAGAAACGCGGACGCGATCATCGACGTGTGCAAGCTCAAGACGCACGGGATGATGGGCATGACGAACGCCGTCAAGAACTTTTTCGGCATCATTCCCGGCACGATGAAGCCGGAATATCACTACAAATACCCGAAGATCGAGGATTTTGCGAACATGATCGTCGATCTGTGCGAATACTGTAAGCCGCGGCTGTGCATCTGCGACGCCGTGGTCGGCATGGAGGGCAACGGGCCGACGCAGGGCTCCGCGCGGCCGATCGGGTGTCTGCTGGCGGCGGAAAGTCCGCACGCGCTCGATCTTGTGGCGTGCGGGCTGATCGGGCTGCGGCCGGACGAGGTGCCGACGCTCACGGCGGCGATCCGCCGCGGGCTGTGCCCGGAAAGCCGGGAGGCGCTGCGGGTCTATGGCGACGCGGACGCGCTGGCCGTGGCGGATTTTCAAACGGTCCCCTCGCAGGCGAGCGTCTTTTTCCGCAGCGACGGGAAGGGGCCGGTCGCGAAGCTGGTGGACAGCTTCCTGTTCCACTTGCTGACGCCCTATCCGAAGCTGCACGCGAAGGCGTGCGTCGGCTGCCGGAAGTGCGCGAACATCTGCCCCGCGAAGGCCATCACGATGCAGCGCGGCAAGCCGCGCATCGACCGCAAGGCCTGCATCCACTGCTTCTGCTGTCAGGAGTTCTGCCCGAAGGGCGCCATGCAGGTCGGCCGGAACGCACTGATGCGGATTTTGGAGAAGTAAAAAGAGAAAACCGGCGCACCGCCTTTCGGTGCGCCGGTTTTTTTATCGGCCGGAGAGTTCGACCGCGTGGCGGACGAAGGAGATGGGCGGGACCTGGGCGGGGAGCTTGGCGCGGAAGCGCATCTGCGGGGTGCGCGGCTCGGACAGTGGGATGCCGTCCATATCCTCCATGGGCGGGACCTGCCACGAAAGCGGGCGGAAGTCCGGGCCGACGAGCTCGACGGTATCGCCGACAGCAAACTTGTTGCGCAGGCTCAGGACCGCGTTCCCCTGCGCGTCGCAGCTTTCCACGACGGCGCAGATCTGCCACTGGCGCAGATAGCGGGAATCCTCGGTAAACTGGCCGGGCTGGCCGTAGTAGAAGCCGGTGGAGTAGTGGCGGTGAGAGACATGGTCCACCTCATCGCGCCAGACGGGATCCGGCGCGCGGCCGGCCCACACGTCGTCGAGCACGTGGCGGTAGGCGCCGGTGACGATGGCGGCATAATAGGCGGATTTGGCGCGGCCCTCGATCTTCAGGCAGTCGATCCCGGCGTCGCAGAGTTCGTCCAGATGGTCGATCATGCACATATCGCGGGAATTCATGATGTACGTGCCCTTTTCGTCTTCGAAGACCGGGAAGTATTCGCCGGGGCGCTTTTCTTCCATCAGGGCGTACTGATACCGGCAGGGCTGGGCGCACTGGCCGCGGTTGGAGTCGCGGCCGGTCATATAGTTGCTGAGCAGGCAGCGGCCGGAATAGGAGACGCACATTGCGCCGTGGCAGAAGGTCTCGAGCTCGAGCTCGGGCGAGACCCGCTCGCGGATCGTCAGGATCTCCTGCAGGCTCAGCTCCCGTGCGAGCACCACGCGGCGCGCGCCGAGGTCGAACCAGCTCTGTGCGCAGACGTAGTTGGCGATCGACTGCTGGGTGGAGATGTGCCGCTCGCAGCGCGGGGCGTACTTCCCTGCCAGCGTAAACGCGCCGAGATCCGCGAGGATGAGCGCGTCGACGCCCGCAGCATCCAGCTGCTCGAGATAGGCCGGGAGCGCGGCGGCCTCATCATTGCGGGGCATGATATTGACCGTGCAGTGGACCTTCACGCCTGCGGCGTGGGCCAGCTGCACCGCCTTCGGCAGCTCGTCCGGCGTAAAGTTGCCGGTGAACGAGCGCATGCCGAAGCTCGTGCCTGCCAGATACACGGCGTCCGCGCCGTAGGCGACGGCCATGCGCAGCTTTTCCATATCCCCTGCCGGACTCAAAAGCTCCGGCTTACGTCTGTCCATCTGTCTGATTCTCCGTATCGGTGGTCTCTTCGCCGTCCGCGGGCGCGTCCGTCTGCTCCTCGTCCGGCTGGGTCTTGCCCGCGAGCTCCGCCAGGAAGTTCTGGTGCTCGTAATAGGTCTCGGAGAAGTGGTGGACGCCGTCGGCGTTCAGGGCGTAGAAGTAATAATTGGTCTCGGCCGGGTACAGCGCCGCACGGATGGAGTTCATACCGGGGTTGGCGATCGGGCCTGCGGGCAGACCGGCGTTCGTGTAGGTGTTATAGGGGCTGATGACGCCCTTGTCCGCGTTGGAGAGCACTTCCTTGCGCTCGGCGAGCGCGTACTGGATGGTCGCGTCGATCTCGAGGCAGGGATAGAGCTTGCTGCACAGGCGGTTGTAGATGACGGAGGCGATGGAGGCGCTCTCGGAGGTCTTCGCGGTCTCCTTCTCCACGAGGGAGGCGACGGTGATGAGGTCGTAGAGCGAGAGTCTGCCGTCCGTGATCTCGGTCTCGGTGAAGCCGTTCGTGTGCATGCGCTGGGCCAGACGGTCGTTGAGCGCGTCCAGCGCGTCGTAGAGGTCGTCGGTGAATTTGTTATCGAAGTTGCGCAGGAATTTGTCGATGACGTTCGCCGGATCGTCGCTCATATAGAACTGGTACGTATCCGGGAAGAGATAGCCCTCCAGCCGGTTTTCGCTGCCGTAGGGGATCTCCTGCAGGAAGTCATAGGCAAATTCGTAGCTCGCCGCGGTATCGGCCAGATCCTGATAGGAGCAGACGCCGTCAGCTTCGAGCAGGCGGAAGATATCCTCGCACTCGTAGCCCTCGGGAATGGTGACCTCGACGACCGCACGGTCGGGGCTGGCCTCGATCATGTTGCTGACGAGGGCGTGATAGTCGTAGCGGCTGTTCAGCGTATAGGTGCCGGGCTCGATGGTCTTTTCCGCGTGGGAGGCCCAGCAGTAGAATTTGAACAGGGTCTCATAGCGCACGAGGCCCTTGCTTTTGAGCTCTCCGGCGATCTGCGAGATCGTCGCGCCGTCGGGGATGGAGACGGTGACCTCGGCGTCCTCTTTCGTCAGCGACAGCACGTCGTCGGCGCAGCGCCAGACCGCCACGGCCAGCAGCACAGCCACTGCCAGCACGCAGCACACGTACAGCAGCACCCGGATGCCGGACGGCAGCCGCGGGCGCTTCTTTTCGGGCTCCTGGCTCTCCGGCTGCGTCTCCTGGTCGACGGTCAGATCCGCGTATTCCTCCGGGATCTTCGGCTCAAAGAGCGGCTGCATGCCGGGCTTGGGCGCTTCTTCGGCGGCGTCCGGCGTGTCGGGCGCAGGCGCATCCGGCTGTTCGGGCTGCGCCGCATCGCCGGGCCCGTCCATCATCGCGTCGACGCGGGCCAGATCGTCCTTGACCGACGCCAGCAGCTCATCGAGCGAAAGCTCTTCCAGACTTTTTTCCAGCGCGTCCTGCTCGGGCGTCTGTTCGTCCGGACGGGCGTTGGGGTTCTGTTCAGCCATGTGTTCCTCCCTTATGCGCGGTAGACGATGTCGGCCGCGACCTGATCCGCGGCGGCCTTCCCCTTCAGCGCCTGCAGGCACAGAAGGCCAAACTCGTCAGCCGAGCCCGCCGCGCGGCCGGTGATGACGCGGCCATCCTGCACAGCGCCGCAGGCCGTCATGACGGCGGCGCCCATCTTCTCCTCGAGGCCCGGGTAGCAGGTGGCTTTGCGGCCGTCGGTGATGTGCAGCTGAGCAAGGATCGTGGGGGCGGCGCAGATGGCCGCGATATATTTTCCGTCCGCATAGGCAAGGCGGATAAAATTCATGGCGGTATCGCAGGCGAGGATCGAATGCACGCCGCCGAGGCCGCCAGGCAGGATGACCATGTCGGTCGAAGCCAGCTTCAGATCCTCCACGCGGCAGTCGGCCTGCACGCGCACGCCGTGACCGGCCTCGATCAGCGTCCCGCCGATCCCGGCGAGCTGCACTTCCACGCCGCCGCGGCGCAGAATGTCGCACGGCGCAATGGCTTCCATCGGCTCAAAGCCGGTACCCAAGATCATATATACCATTGTATTATGCTTCCTCCAGACATTTTTTTACGTACGAATACAGTTCCTCATGGATATCCTCGATCGAGCGGAGCTTCCCGTCTTTCACGCAGGAGACGACCGTCCAGCCGAAGTAGGCCGCGGCCTGCCGCGCGACCTCGCGGCACTGGTGCAGATACTTGTCGTTGCGCTCGTGGATGTCGGCCTTCGTCCCGGTGTCGCTCTCGCGCTTGCGCATGAGCGTCTCGGCGATCTCCACCGGCATGTCGAGGCACAAAACCAGATCCGGCTTCGGCAGGCCCATGCGGCAAAATTCCAGATCATAGAGCCAGGAGAAGAATTCCTCCCGCGCCGCTCCCTCGAGCTTTCCGCCCTGGTGGACGGCGTTGGACGTCGTATAGCGGTCCGACAGGATGAGGCCGCCCGCCGCGTAATCGTCCTTCCAGACGCGCTGATAGGACGCGTAGCGGTCGACCGCGTAGAAGGTCGAGGCCGCGTAGGCGTTGACGCTGTTCGGGTCGTCGCCGAACTCGCCGTTGAGATACATCCGGATGAGCGCCGACGACGGCTCGAGATACTGCGGAAACTGCAGGCGGCGGAACGGAATGTTCTCGCTCTGCAGCCGCTTGGTCAGAAGTGCGAACTGTGTGGATTTTCCGGTACCGTCGGTACCCTCAAACACGATCAGTTTTCCCATGTTGTTTACCCTCTTATCCGTTTGCCGAGCACGGCAAACAGGTATTTTGGCAGCCGGAGCATACGTCCGAACCGCTTCGGCTCCTTGATGAGCCGGTAGAGCCATTCCAGATTGCAGCGGATCATCCACTTCGGCGCGCGCTTCACGGTCCCCGCGAAGCTGTCAAGCGAGCCGCCGAGGCCGATCATGAGCTTGACGTGCAGCGCGTCCAGATGGTCCTTCATGAAAAGCTCCTGCTTCGGCGCGCCGAGGCAGACAAAGAGCACATCGGGCCGGGCGGCGTTGATCTTCTCGATGATCGGGGCTTCGTCCTTGAAATAGCCGTCGTTCATGCCGCAGATATGCAGCTTCGGGTGCTTTTCGAGCATTTTCTGCGCGGCAAGCTCTGCGATGCCGGGCTTGCTGCCGAGCAGGAACAGACCGCCGCCGGTCTTCTCGAGGATGGAGAGCAGACGGTCGGCAAAGTCGACGCCCGCGACCTTCTGCTTGAGCGGCGTCTTTAAAAGCTTCGAGGCCAGGACGACGCCGGCGCCGTCCGGCAGGACGAGATCCGCGCCGTTGATGAGCGCGCGGAGCTTTTCGTCGTGCAGGGCTTCGTAGGCGATCTCGGCGTTGGGGGTCACGGCGTAGCAGGTCCTGTCTCCCGCGAGGATCTGTTCGGCGCGGGCGGCGGCCTCATCCATCGTGACGTTATCAAACTGCAGGCCCATGATATCCAGTTTCATGTGCAGGCATACCTCACCAATTTAGAATCATACGCATATCATCTTAGCACATATTTCCGCATTTGTCCACGCAATTTCGGGGCCAATTTCCTTCCGCGGAGTTTCACATGCGCCCGGCGCTGCATAAACTGTTATGAAAGCGAAGCGTGAACGACCCTGGTTTCGGCCACGCGAACCTTTACGATCATATAATAGGAGGTCATCCGAATGTCTGAACCTGCACAGGCTGGCAAGACCTGTGATCTGCGCGGCATCCGTGAGGCTGTTTGCGTGCATACGGGGAAAATCACGGACAGCTGCCTTGCCAAAGACTGCATTGAAGATCTGCGCGTGTACTTAACGGTGGACTCCCAGCACACGCTGGACTGCGCGGCGAGCGCGAAGGCGCGGTTCGTGGAGCTGCTGTTTGTCGATGTTCAGGTGGAGTGTGTCCCCTACTCCTCCGGCTACTTTACGGTCGACGTTACTTTCTACTACCGCGTCATCGCCGACGCGACGCTCTCGGCCGGGCGGACGAACACGGTCACGGGCCTGGCGGTCTTCTCGAAGCGGCTGGTGCTGTTCGGCGGCGAGACCTGCGCCCGGATCTTCTCGAGCAAGGACGATCTGACGTGCCTCTGCAAAAAGTCGCTGCAGTCGGTCTCGCTGCCGCGGGCCATTGCCGAGACGGTCGACCCGATCATCCTCGGCTCGCGCGTGATGGAGGCGTGCGGCTGCTGCTGCCAGAGCGAGACCGCTCCCTCCATCCCCGAGGCGCTGCTGGGCTGCTTCGACGAGCCGCTGGTGCTGACCGGCGAATGCAAGCGGCTGCTCGTGACCATCGGGCAGTTCTCCATCGTCCGGCTCGAGCGCGACACGCAGCTGCTCATCCCGACGTTCGACTACTGTGTCCCCTCGAAGACCTGCCCGCCGGTCGGCGGCGCGAGCACCGAGAGCCCCTGCGACGTTTTCAGCCAGATCGAGTTCCCGATGGACGCCTTCTTCCCCGGCAAGAACGAACCCTGCATCAAACCCGAAGACAGCTGCACCGGCTGCAGCCGGACGAAATAAGCAAACCCGGGCTTCCCCACCCAGAGGGAAGCCCGGCTTTCCTTTTTGGCCGCTGTTTTACACGGATTTTCGATGGATTTAACATCCGCGGAGAAATCTCACGAAGATTTAACACGGGCATGCACGCGCTTTTGACATTTTAAATTTATAGTAGGGTCAGAACACAAGAGAAATACGGAAAGGGATCTTTGTGAAATGACGATTTTTGACTTTTTGACCATGCTCGGCTCGCTGAGCCTGTTCCTGTTTGGCATGAGCGTGATGGGGACGGCGCTGGAAAAGCGGGCGGGCGGCTCGCTGAAGGCCATTCTGGCGAAGCTGACGAGCGGACGGTTTTCCGGCCTGCTGACGGGCCTCGCCGTGACGGCGGTGATCCAGTCGTCGTCGGCGACGACGGTCATGGTGGTCGGCTTTGTCAACTCCGGGCTTCTGAGCCTGCGGCAGTCGATCCCGGTGATCATGGGCGCGAACATCGGCACGACGGTCACGGCGTGGCTGCTGTCGCTGTCCGGCATCAGCGGCGACAGCCTGTTTCTGCAGCTGCTGAAGCCGTCGTCGTTCACGCCGGTGCTGGCCGTGATCGGCATCATTCTGTATCTGACCGGCAAGGGCAAGAAAAAGGACACGGGCCTCATCCTGCTCGGGTTTGCGACGCTGATGTTCGGCATGGAGTCGCTGTCCGGCTCGGTCTCGGGCCTGCGCAACGACCCGAACTTCACGAAGTTCTTCCTGATGTTCTCCAATCCCATTCTCGGTGTGCTGGCCGGTGCGATTCTGACCGGCATCGTGCAGTCCTCGTCCGCCTCGGTAGGTATCCTGCAGGCGCTCTCGTCGACCGGCGCGGTCAGCTATGGCGCGGCGATCCCCATCATCATGGGCCAGAATATCGGCACCTGCGTGACGGCGATGCTCTCGTCCGTCGGCACGAATAAAAATGCCCACCGGGCCGCCGTCGTGCATCTGAGCTTCAATATCATCGGCACGATCGTCTGGCTGACGGTATTTGAGACGGCAAATCTGCTGCTGCACTTCTCCTTTGTTGACCAGCCGATCGACACGTTCCAGATCGCGGTCATCCACTCGATCTTCAATGTGCTGTGCACGCTGATGCTGCTGCCTTGCTGCGGGCTGCTGGAAAAGCTGTCGTACCGGCTGATCCCGGAGACGGGCCACCCCGATACCGCCGCCGTGCTGGACGAGCGTCTGTTCGCCACGCCGGCCATCGCGCTCGTCAAGAGCGAGGAGCTGACCAAGCGCATGGCCGCCGACGCGGAGCTGGCGCTGCATGAGAGCCTGCAGGCCGTGCTGCACTTCACGCCGGAGCTGGCCGCCTCGGTCCGCAAGCGTGAGGACGATACCGACCGGTATGAGGACACGCTCGGCACCTTCCTCGTGCATCTGGCCACGCAGCCGATGAGCGAGCAGGACAGCGTAGAGTCGTCGATGCTGCTGCATCTGATCGGCGATTTCGAGCGCGTCGCGGACCACGCCGTCAACATCATCGAATCCGCTGAGGAGCTGAAGGAGAAGGGCGTCTCGTTCACGCCGCCGGCACAGAAGGAGCTGCAGACCATGCTGGACGCGGTCGGCGAGATCGTCGATCTGACGAGCCGCGCATTCCTGCAGGACGATCTGGCGCTGGCGCGGCAGGTCGAGCCGCTCGAGCAGGTCATCGACAAGCTCAAGGACGAGCTGCGCACGAACCATATCGCCAGACTCCAGCGCGGCGAATGCTCGCTGGCTGCGGGCTTCGTGCTCTCCGACCTGCTGACGAACCTCGAGCGCGTATCCGACCACTGCTCGAACATCGCGGGCTGTCTGCTTGACATGAAGAACGAGCGCATCGACCTGCACAAGTATCTCGGCGACGTCAAATCCGGCAGCAACGAATTCTTGCTCCAGTATAACGCGTTTGAGGAAAAGTACAAGCTGGAAGCCTGATGCCTTGCTTTTCCCGGCCCCGTGTGCTATCCTGAGAAAAAGATAACTGGGAGGTACGGATATGGCGATTTGGGCATTGGCAGGCACGCTGGCCTTCAGCTTCCTGCTCGAACTGATCGGCGCATCGGCGGCAAACAGCTCCGGCTGGGGCATCGTCGGCGCGATCACCGCAATGGGCGCCTTCCTGATCCATACGATCGAACAGGCGCATAAAACACCGGATGAGGACGATAAACCGGAGGAATAAACCAAGGCCCGCCGCGCAGCAGCGCGGCGGGCCTTTTTCTCTTTTACGCGCTGCGTTCCGATTCGAGGGTGCGGAGGGCTTTGCGGAATTGGTGGGAGAAGAGGATGGAGGTGAAGGTCACGGCGAGGGTATCGGCGACGGGCTCGGCGAGGTAGACGCCCAGGGTCGGATCCGGGACGAGGTGCGGCATCAGGTAGATCAGCGGGATGAGCAGGACGAATTTGCGCATGACGGCCACGATGATGGAGCAGACGGCCTTGCCGATGGAGACGAAGGTGATCTGGCAGGCCTGCTGGATGCCGAAGATCGCCAGCACCGCGCAGTAGATGCGAAGGGCGCGGCCGGTGAATTCGATCAGTTCGGCGTCTGGCGTGAAGATCCCGGCGAACACGCGCGGGCAAAGCATGACAAACGCCCAGATCAGCGCGGAATACGTCAGGCAGACGGTCAGGAGCACGCGGAAGGTCTTTCTGACGCGCTCGACGTTTTTCGCGCCGTAGTTATAGCTCAGGATCGGCTGCGCGCCCTGCGAGATCCCCTGCAGGGGCAGGAGCGCAAACTGCATGACGCTCGTGAGGATGGTCATGGCGCCGACGGCGATATCGCCGCCGTAGCGGGCCAGCGAGGAATTGAAGCAGACGGAGAGCACGCTCTCGCTCGCCTGCATGATAAACGTCGCCGTGCCGAGGCCCACGCAGGGCAGGATGAGCCGCGGGCTCTGCAGGAAGTTCTGCACGCGCAGCTTCAGGACGCTTTTTTTGCTGAACAGGAACAGCACGACCCACAGGCACGACACGCCCTGTGAGACGATGGTCGCCAGCGCAGCGCCGCGCACACCCATGCCGAGCTTGAAGATCAGGATCGGGTCGAGCACGATATTGCATACGGCGCCGATCAGCACGGTGAGCATCCCCTCCCGCGCAAAGCCCTGGGCGGTGATGAACGCGTTCATGCCAAGCGTCAGCTGGACGAAGACGGTGCCGATGGCGTAGATCTGCATATAGTCGGCGGCATAATCGATGGTCTGCTCGCTCGCGCCGAAGGCAAGAAGCAGATCGCGGTTCCAGATGAGAAGCGCCGCGGTCAGGACGGCGGAGATGCCAAGCTGCAGGGTAAAGCAGCCGCCGAGCATCTTTTCGGCCGTCTGCAGATCGCCCTTACCCATGCTGATGGACGCGCGCGGTGCGCCGCCTGAGGCGACGAGCGCAGCGAAGGCCGACACGATCAGGATGATCGGCGTGCAGACGCCAAGACCGGTCAGGGCCAGGCTGCCGACCTGCGGCATGTGGCCGATGTAGATGCGGTCTACAATATTATAGAGCATATTGACGAGCTGCGCGATCACCGTCGGGATCGCCAGCCGGAACAGGAGTCTGCCGATCGGCTCCGTGCCGAGAAACGCGTTTTTCTGATCCATCCGGACGCCTTCTTTCTGTGAAATGCCAGAAGATATTATAGTGTGCGGAGGACGGGCCTGTCAACGGAAAACAAGATGTTGCGGAAGGCGGGAGGTTTTGGCCCATATATGGTGATGTTGGCAGAAAAAAGTTTAATATTTGCTTAAAACCGGAGAAAAACGTTGAAAATACAGCGCAAATATGGTACTCTTTTGGTAAACATAATACTCCAACCACAGGAGGAGAAGGACATGAAGAAACAAAGATGGCTCAGCCTGGTGCTGATCCTGGCGCTCGTCGTGGGGCTGTGCAGCGTGTGCGCGGCCGCGGCGGACGATCAGACCGCAGAGCAGCCCGCGCAGGAGGCGGCGGACACGGTCGCAGAAGCGGAAGCTGCGCCCGCCGACGGGACACAGCCCGATGCGGCTGCGGCAGAAGCAAACACGGAAACTGCCGAACAGCCGGAGCAGGATGCGGCGGCAGAAACGGATGCGGCCGCAGAGGAAGCGCCGGCGGACGGCACGCACATCCACGCAGTCAACCGCGAGGACGCCTGTGAGGAACCGGCTTTCGAGCCGCTGACGGTGCGCGGCGGGCAGCTGGAAAGCGGCTGCTACTATCTGACGGAGGACTGGACGCTGGACGAGCCGCTGTGCGTGGCGAAAAACGGCGTGCAGGTGACGCTCTGCCTGAACGGCTATTCCCTCTCGCTCGCAGACGGCGCGGAGGGCTGCATCATTTACCTTGCCGTCAGCGACGAAGGGGCGGAGCCCTCGGTGCTGACCATCACGGACTGCAACGGGGCCGGGACCTCGAGCAACTACTATGTCGGCGAGGCCGGTGAGCTGATCTTTGACGACGGGAGCTTTGCCTGGCAGGAGGCCTATATCGCGGCGAACGAGAAAAACGCGCTCGCGGGCGGCCGCATCACCGGCGCGACGGCCGGAGCCATCAGCGTGGGCGACTATAACCAGCTGTATCTGTCCGGCGTCAATATCATCGACAACGAGGGCCGGTACGGCGCAGGCGTTGTCATCGCAGCGCACGCGAAGGCCGTGATCGACAGCTGCGTCATCGCGGGCAACCGGCTGACGGGCGAAATGAAGGCTTCGGAGCGGCAGATCCTGGGCGGCGGCGTGTACTGCGCGGGCGAGCTGGAGCTCTGCGGCACGACGAACCTGACCGGCAACCGCGCGCAGGACGCGCAGAACAACCTTTGGCTGGATGAGACCGGCACGGTAACGATCGGCGCGCTGGGTCTTGACAAGCAGGCACGCGTCGGCGTCAGCGGCCAAGCGGAGCAGGCCGTTTTGACCGGCTACGCGGATGATTTCTCGGAGAACTTTACGAGCGACGATCCGACGCTCTGCATCAGCGCCGTGCATGAAAACGGCTTTACGGACCTGCAGCTGCAGGAGGCCGTCTATACCCTCACGCTCGTGACGGACGAGAATGACGAGCCCGTCACGCTGGAAGCGGAACAGGGCAAGAGCCTTGCGGATCTGTATGTCAACGACCCCGAACGGGAGGACGCCGCCTTTGACGGCTGGTACACGGAAGACGAGGAACCCGTCGACACGCAGCAGCCGCTGCATCTGACGGCGGATACGACGCTCTACGCGCACTGGACGCAGGCTTCGGACGAAGAAGCCGCTCCCCTGCCCGATTACGATCCTGACACGCCGCTGACGCGGCAGGAGGCAGCAAAGACGCTCTATCAGATGGCAAAGCAGCTGGGGCTGGACACTGAAGCGGGCGCGGACGTTGATCTGACGCAGTTCACGGACGCGGACGAGATCGACGCCGACGCGGAGGATGCGGTCCGCTGGGCCTATGCCTCTGACCTGCTGACGGAAAAGGACGGGAAGCTGCGCGTGCAGGAGGAGCTGAGCAGAAAAGAGCTCTCCCGGATGCTGGAGGATCTTCTGGCGCTGAGCAGCGCGGATTGAGCGGCAGTCCTGACGGAATTTGAAAATTTGACTACATAGCAGCAAACGACCCCGGCAGCGATCTGGCTGCCGGGGCGGTCGTGGTGCTTTTTATGTGAGGGCGCGATGCAGCGGCGCGGGGACGAAGCCCTCCTTGGTCAGACGCCAGAAGGTATCGAAGCCGCAGCGGCGGGCAAGCGCAACAGCTTCGGCATAGCCGAAGGCGACGTCGCAGGCGCGGTGGGCGTCGGCGGTGAAGAGGAGCTTCCCGTCCATCTCCCGCAGCAGGCGCAGAAGCGGCTCGGCGGGATACGGCGTCTGCCGGTAGCCGCGGCTGATCGCACCGGTATTGATCTCGAAGATCTTCCCTGCCCGGACCAGCCGCTCCATCGCGGCGCGTGCGCTGGGCGGGACGATGGGATAGCGCGTGTGCGGCTCGTCGAACTTCGTGATGAGGTCAAAATGGCCGACGATATCGACCTGCGGGACCTCTGCCAGGCGGGCGACGAGCGCGTAGTAGCAGTCGGCCTGTGCCGCCATGTCGCCGCAGAACTGCACCTGCGCACACTGCGCCAGCAGCTGCGCGCTGCCGTCGACGGTGAAGCGCGTGCCGTCCGGCAGGGCGGGAAAATAGTGGACGGAGCCGATCAGATAATCGAGCTTCTGCTCCGGCAGCGGCGAGCAGCTGTCCCACTCCAGCCCGCAGTAGAGGGAAAAGCGGCCGCGAAAGTCCGCCTGCAGGCTGCGCGCCTCGCGCAGATAATCTGCCAGACAGCTCTGGTCGATCGCCCAATCGTTTGCGAACGGAAGCGGGCTGTGCCCGCTGAAGCCCAGGGCGTCCAGGCCCGCGGCTTCGGCGTTCTGCGCCATGCGCGCGAGCGTGTCCTGTCCGTCGTCGTAGAGGCTGTGGGTGTGAAGACTCTGCAGAAGCATAGGTGGCCTCCTGTGGTTTTTTCTTTGAGTATAGCATATCTGTCTCCGCATGCAAACAGCCGCCCGCCGGATTTTTCCGGCGGGCGGTTTTTTTGCGCGTCAAAGTGTCCAAACATATGCATGATATACACGTCGTAATGTATAATTAGAACAAAATATTCAAATTTTGCAGAAAATACTTGCATAATAATACATGGTGGTGTATATTAGTCGCATCAAAGAGCCGGGTGGCCCCGGCTGTGGAGGGATCTCGATGAAAAAGGTGTTTATCGACGGCAGCGCCGGGACGACCGGCCTGCGCATCTTCGACCGTCTGCAAGCGCGCAGCGACATCCAGCTTCTGACGCTTCCGGAAGCGGAGCGAAAGGACGAAGGCCGCCGCAGGCAGCTGCTCAACGAGGCAGACGCCGCGTTTTTGTGTCTGCCGGACGCAGCGGCGGAGGAAGCGGCGTCGTGGGTGGAAAACCCGGACACTGTTGTGCTCGACACCTCGACGGCGCACCGCACGGCTCCCGGCTGGTGCTACGGCTTTCCGGAGCTCTCCGCACTGCAGGAGGCCCGCATCCGGCAGGCCAGGCGCATCGCCGTGCCCGGCTGCCACGCAAGCGGGTTTATCGCGCTGGTGTATCCCCTTGTGGCAGTAGGACTGCTGAACAAGGACGCGCTTCTCAGCTGCTATTCACTGACCGGCTACTCGGGCGGCGGCAAGAAGATGATCGCGGAGTATGAGGCGCCCGCGCGCAGCGCGCTGCTGGACGCGCCGCGGCAGTACGCGCTCGGCCAGACGCACAAGCATCTGAAGGAAATGAAGCAGATGACGGGGCTTGCCAGCGAGCCGGTGTTCTGCCCGGTCGTATCGGACTTTTACAGCGGCATGCAGGTCACGGTCCCGCTGTTTGCGCAGTGGCTGAAGCCGGGCGCTTCGATGCAGGACGTCAGGGCGGTCTATCAGGCACTGTACACGGGGCCGGTCGTCTCCTACACCGACGCGGCGGACGCGGGCGGCTTTCTATCCGCCGCGGCGCTGGCCGGGAAGGACAGCATGCAGATCGCCGTGGCCGGCAATGAGGAGCGAATGCTCCTGCTGGCCGTCTATGATAACCTCGGCAAGGGCGCGTCCGGCGCGGCCGTGGAATGTATGAATCTTGTGACCGGCGCGGAGAAAACGCTGGGTCTGGAACTGTAATGTGGGAGGAAACACAGATGAAAACGATCGAAGGCGGCGTGTGCGCCGCGCAGGGCTTTACGGCCGCGGGCGTCCACTGCGGCATCCGGAAGAATAAAACGAAGCGGGATCTGGCACTGATCTATTCCAGCGTCCCGGCCAGCGCGGCAGCGGTCTACACCACGAATCTGGTCAAGGGCGCGCCGCTCGTCGTGACGAAGCAGCATCTTGCCAACGGCAAGGCACAGGCCGTCATCTGCAACAGCGGCAACGCCAACACCTGCAACGCCAACGGCATTGAGATCGCCGAGCAGATGAGCGAGCTGCTGGCCCAGGCCCTGCAGATCCAGAGCTCCGACGTCGTCGTGGCCTCGACGGGCGTCATCGGGCAGCCGCTCGATATCGCGCCCATCGCCGCCGGGATCCCGGAGCTGGTCAAAAATCTCGGCCCGCACTCGGCCGAGGCCGCCGAGGGCATCATGACCACCGACACCAAGCGCAAGGAGATCGCCGTCAGCTTCACTGTGGGCGGCAAGGAATGCAGGATCGGCGGCATCTGCAAGGGCTCCGGCATGATCCACCCCAATATGGCGACGATGCTCGTGTTCATCACGACCGACTGCGCCATCTCCCCTGCCATGCTGCAGAAGGCGCTCTCGACCGACATCGCCAACACGTTCAACATGGTCTCCGTCGACGGCGACACGTCGACCAACGACATGGTGACAGTCCTGGCCAACAGCCTTGCCGGAAACGCGGAGATCACGGCGGAGGGCGAAGATTTCACGGCCTTCATGCAGGCGCTCAACACCGTGACGGTGTATCTGTGCCGCTGCATCGCGGGCGACGGCGAGGGCGCGACGAAGCTGCTCGAGTGCAAGGTCTCGGGCGCGGCGACGCTGGACATCGCCAAGACCGTCGCCAAGAGCGTCATCTGCTCGTCTCTCACAAAGGCGGCCATGTTCGGCGCGGACGCCAACTGGGGCCGGGTGCTGTGTGCCATCGGCTATTCCGGCGCGCCGGTCGACGTGGGCAGGATCGATGTGCAGTTTGCCTCGAAGGCCGGGACGATCCTTGTGTGCAGGGACGGCGCGGGCGTCGATTTTTCTGAGGAAGAGGCCAAGAAGATCCTGCTTGAGAGCGAGATCGAGATCCTCATCGACCTGCACAGCGGCAGCGCGGTCTCGACGGCCTGGGGCTGCGACCTGACCTATGATTATGTGAAGATCAACGGCGATTACCGGACATAACGGGAGGAGAAAGATATGGATATTTCCAATGCCCAGCGGGCGCGCGTGTTGGTCCACGCGCTGCCGTATATCCAGGACTACAGCGGCAAGATCGTCGTGGTCAAATACGGCGGCAACGCCATGGTCTCGGAGCATCTGAAGGACTCGGTCATCCGGGATATCTGCCTGCTGCAGCTCATCGGCGTCAAGGTCGTGCTCGTCCACGGCGGCGGACCGGAGATCACGGAGACGCTCGGAAAAATGGGAAAGAAGAGCGCTTTCGTTGACGGCGTCCGGGTCACGGACGAGGAAGCCGTCGGTGTGGCACTGATGGTGCTGGCCGGGAAGATCAACAAAACGCTCGTGAACCTCATCGAGCTCAAGGGCGGCAGCGCCATCGGCCTTTCCGGCCTCGACGGGCACATGCTCAAGGCAACGGTCAAAAAGCCGGAGCTCGGCTATGTCGGCGAGATCACGGACGTGAACGTCCAGCCGATCCTGGACGTGATCGACAAGGGCTATATCCCCGTCGTATCCACGGTCGGCTATGACGACGCGGGCAATATCTACAACATCAACGCCGACACGGCGGCCGCGCGCCTCGCGGGCGCGCTCGGCGCGGAGAGTCTGATCGCCATGACGGACATTGCGGGCATCCTGCAGAACAAGGACGATCCGTCCACGCTCCTCCCGGCCATCCGCATCGGCGAGCTGCCGGAGCTCGTCTCCTCCGGCGTCATCCAGGGCGGCATGATCCCGAAGGCGGAATGCTGCCGGAACGCGATCGAATGGGGCGTGCGGCGCGTGTTCATCATCGACGGGCGGGTCCCGCACGCGATCCTCATTGAAATGCTCACCAATGAAGGCATCGGCACGATGTTCACCAGATAGGAGGAAGGATCATGGACATTCAGAAGCTGGACCAGACCTATATCGCGGGCACATATGCGCGCTTCCCCGTCACGATCGTGAAGGGCAAGGGCTCGCTCGTCTGGGACGAGAACGGCAAGGAATACATCGACCTGTCCACTGGCATCGCCGTCGATATCTTCGGCGTGGCCGACGAGCAGTGGATGGCGGCCGTCACGAAGCAGCTCGGGACGCTGCAGCATATCTCGAACCTTTACTACACCGAGCCCTGCGCGAAGCTCGCGCAGCTGCTGTGCGAGAAGACCGGGATGAAGAAGGTCTTCTTCGGCAACTCCGGCGCGGAGGCGAACGAGTGCGCCATCAAGGCCGCCCGGAAATGGTCGGAGGATAAGAAGGGCAAGGAATATTCCACCATCATCACGCTCAAAAACAGTTTCCACGGCCGGACCATCACCACGCTGGCCGCGACGGGGCAGGATGTGTTCCACCACGATTTCCTGCCGCTGACGGTGGGCTTCGTCTATGCAGAGCCGAACGATCTGGCGGATCTTGCGCGGCTGATCGCGGAAAACAAGTGCGCAGCCGTCATGATGGAGGTCGTGCAGGGCGAGGGCGGCGTGATGCCGCTGGACGAGGCCTATGTCAAGGGCGCGGCGAAGCTGTGTCAGGAAAACGATCTGCTGCTCATCTGCGACGAGGTGCAGATCGGCAACGGGCGCAGCGGCATGCTCTACGGCTATATGACCTACGGCGTGCAGCCGGACATCGTCTCGACGGCCAAGGGGCTCGCGGGCGGTCTGCCGCTGGGCGCGACGCTGCTGGGCGAGAAGGTGCAGAACGTGCTGAGCGCCGGGACGCACGGCTCGACCTTCGGCGGCAACCCCGTCTGCTGCGCGGGCGCGATCAACGTGCTCGAACGGCTGGACGAGGCGATGCTGCAGGGCGTGCAGGCGCGATCGGCCTACATCAAACAGGAGCTGACGGGCGCGAAGGGCGTCATCGGCGTGTCGGGCCTCGGGCTGATGCTCGGCATCCAGACGGAAAAGAACGCGGCGGACATCATCGCCGCCTGCCTGGAAAAGGGCGTGCTGGTCATCAAGGCCAAAGACAAGCTCCGCCTCCTCCCCGCGCTCAATATCCCCATGGACCAGCTGGCAAAAGCCATCGCGGTCATCAAGGAATGCTGCGCGGGATAAGAAATATGAAAAGCCTCCCGAACGGGAGGCTTTTCGTGTCTCAAGGCTCCCCCTTGCAGGGGAGCTGGCAGCCGAAGGCTGACTGAGAGGTTGTCGCAAATTTGCAGCAACCTCTCCGTCTCGGCTGCGCCGAGCCACCTCCCTTGGAAGGGGAGGCTTTGGACTTCCGCATCTTATGGCTTCCCCTATGAGGGGAAGGCTTTGAAAAGAAAAGCCTCCCGGGTGGGAGGCTTTTTTCTTTATTTACCCGAAATACCGGTGCAGGATGGCGGCGAGGTGGGCGCGGGTGGCGGGGGCTTGGGGATTCAGGGCGCCGTTGGAGCCGGTTAAGATCTTCTCGCCGGTGGCCCATTGGAGGGCGGGGAGGGCGTAGGCGGAGACGTCGGATGCATCGGTGAAGTTGAGGTTCTCGCCTGCTGTGAGGTCGCGGCCCTTCAAAGCGGCATAGCGGTAGAGCATGGCGGCGAGCTGCTCGCGGGTGACGGGGGCTTCGGGGTTGGAGCCGTCGGAGATGCCGTTGGCTTTGGCCCACTCGCAGCCCGCGGCGTACCACGGGGTGTAGCGGTCGGTCCTGATGCCCTCGCGGCGGGCGAGGATGGTCATGACCATGCCGCGGGTGACGGGGGCCTCGGGGCTGAACGCGTCCGCGGCCGTACCGGTCATGAGGCCGGTTTCATAGGCGTATTTGACGTCGTTATAGAACCAGTCGGTGGAGGTCACGTCCGTGAACGGAAAGTCCTTTGCGAGCACGGGGAGGATGGAGATGAGGGGGTAGTCGGGGTCGATGGGATCGACGGGCGGGATGTATTCGGTCCAGTTGCCCGTGATCTCGCCCTCAATATTGCCCCTGACAAGCGCTGCTTTTGCGCCGTCTGCGACGTAGACCCCATCGCCTTTGCCGACAGCTGTGCAATTTTTGATCTCGCCGCCGGTCATGCTGAAGGTGCCGCCAACGTACACACCGCCACCTTTGCCGTCATTATATTCTCCAACAGCTTTGCAATTCTCAATGGAGCCGCCAGACATCTCAAACGTGCCGTTTGAAGCAACATAGATACCGCCGCCGTAACCGGAACCATAAAGTCCTTCACTAAAACAGCCGCTAATCACTCCACCAGTCATGCGGAACGTGCCGTTCACATAGACACCGCCGCCGTCGCCATTGGCGTAACAATTCTCAATCGAGCCGCCGTTCATGACGAACAGGCCGCCCTCATCTACCAGCACGCCGCCGCCTTGTGCTCTACAGCCACTTCCACGCGCAGCACCTCCCTGTAGTCTGCCGCCGTTCATCGTAAACGTACCTCCAGCAAGAACATGTACACTACCATCAAAGTCGGAAATTGTTCCGTTTTCGTTGCTGCTGTCCGTCAGCGTCAGGTGGCCGCCACTCTGGACGGAAAACGCTCCGTGGCTATGTTCATTTTCTCCACTATGCCTCTTTATCGTCTTTCCATTGAGGTCGATCGTGACGCTTCCTTCGATCCTGATCTCGTTATACAGCGTGATATCCTCCGTCAGGCGGTAGCTGCCAGCGGGAAGCGCGTTTCGATAATGATAGATGGTCTTTCCATCCGCAACTTCTGATTCTTTTATCAGCTTTTCGTTTATGTAATTATCTGTCAGTTCAATTACGTTTCCCTCGGCAAACACCGCTACCGGCAACAAGGCGGCGCAGAGGCAGAGGATCAGGAGGAGGGACAGGAGGCGTTTTTTCATGGCGATTTTCCTTTCAGACGGCAGATTCTGTCTGCTTGCAGACAGAACAGCGGGATATCCCGCTGGGTGGTGGATGGCCTTTGTGCCATTATAACATGCCGGTGGGAAAAAGGCAAGGATTTCGGGAAGTTTATTTTTGCGGGCAAAAAAGCCTCCCCTTCCAGGGGAGGTGGCTCGGCGTGAGCCGAGACGGAGAGGTTGCTGCAAATTTGCGACGACCTCTCAGTCAGCCTGCGGCTGACAGCTTCCCTACCCCTTTTGTCCCTTCGGGACATTTCCCCCTGATAGGGGGAATCGGCCCCTGAGAGGGGAGCCTTTGGGGTGCAGCGCACCAAAGGCCTTCCCCTATGAGGGGAAGGTGGCACGGCGGAGCCGTGACGGATGAGGTGGGCTACCTCCTGTTTCCGCGGCGCTGTCCACCTCATCAGTCAGCCTGCGGCTGACAGCTTCCCCTCATAGGGGAAGCCATCCGCTGCGGCGGGATAACCCCTCAGGCGCTGCGCGCCAGCTCCCCTTGACAAGGGGAGCCTTGGGGCGGCGATGTTTTGTAATTATGTCGACTATTTGTTGTGCAGTTTGACGATTGCATTTTTTTAGAAATCTGATAAAATGTAGCACGCTACTGATTTCGGTAGCGTGCTACGTTTTTAATTGGCAGGAGGCTTCTATGAACGATTGTTCCCAGAACCTCGGGCCGCGGCTAAGGTATCTCAACAACCGCATCACGCAGTATATGGATCAGCAGTTTCTGGCGCTCGATCTGACGTCGACGCAGTCGTTTCTTCTGCACCATCTGTCGCTGCATGAGCACGAGGCCGTGTACCCGAAGGACCTTGAGAAGCGCTTCCATCTGACGCACCCGACAGTCTCGGGCGTGCTGCAGCGGCTGGAAGCGAAGAATTTTATCATCATCGAGCCAGACAAGGCGGACCGGCGATGCAAACGCATCCGGCTGACCGACCGGGCCCGCCGCTGCGACGAGGCCGTCGGCCAGGCGTTTGAGACGCTCGAGCAGCGCATGTGCGCCGGGATGACCGAGGCCGAGCAGCAGACGCTGCGGCGGCTGCTCGATCTGGCGGCGGAAAATCTGAAAATCACGCAGACAATGGAGGTATCAGAGGTATGATCAAACGTTTGGCGGCCTGTATCCGGGAATACAAAAGGCCGACGATCCTGACCCCCGTGTGCATGGTGGGCGAGGTCGTATGCGAGTGCACGATCCCGCTGCTGACGGCGGATCTGATCAACGCGATCCAGAACGGCTGCACGATGCAGACCATTCTGTCCTTCGGACTCAAGCTGTTCGTCATCGCCATGCTGTCGCTGGGATTCGGATCGTTGTCCGGCTGGTTCGCGGCGGAGGCCGCGGCGGGCTTTGCGAAGAATCTGCGGCATGATCTGTATTATCAGGTGCAGGGCTTTTCCTTTGCGAACATCGACCGGTTTTCGACCTCGTCGCTCGTCACGCGGCTGACGACGGACGTCACGAACATCCAGAACGCGTTCATGATGTGCATCCGCATCGCGGTGCGCGCGCCGATGATGCTGGTGTTCGCGGTGGTGATGTCCGTCCGCGTGGGCAAGCAGCTGGCGCTCATCTTCGCCGGGATCGTGCCGGTGCTGGGGTTCGCGCTGTTTCTGATGATCCGGAGCGCGCTGCCGCTGTTCAAGGCGGTCTTCAAGAAATACGACGCGCTCAACAACTCTGTGCAGGAGAACGTGCAGGCCATGCGCGTGGTCAAGAGCTTCGTGCGCGAGGACTATGAGACGGAGAAGTTCTCCGCCGCGTCCGACTCCGTGCGGAAGGATTTCCTCAAGGCGGAGAAAATCCTGGCGCTCAACTCCCCTGCCATGCAGTTCTGCGTGTACACGTCGATGATCCTCATCTCGTATTTCGCGGCGAAGCTCATCGTCACGTCGGGCGGGACGTATCTGGGCGTGGGAAGTCTGACGAGCATGATCACGTATTCCATGCAGATCCTCATGAGCCTGATGATGCTCTCGATGATCTTCGTGATGCTGACGATGGCGCAGGCCTCCGGCAAGCGCATCTGCGAGGTGCTCGACGAGACGAGCAGCCTGCAGAACCCGGCAGAGCCGGTCTATGATGTGAAGAACGGCGACGTGGATTTTGACCATGTCAACTTTAAGTATTCGGCGGCGGCGAAGCGCAGCGCGCTTTCGGACGTTGATTTCCATGTGAAGTCCGGCCAGACCGTCGGCATCATCGGCGGCACGGGGTCTTCTAAGACGAGTCTGGTGCAGCTCATCTGCCGGCTGTACGACGTGACGGACGGCAGCGTGCGGGTCGGCGGCGTGGACGTGCGGCAGTACGATCTGGAGACGCTGCGCAACCAGGTCGCGGTCGTGCTGCAGAAGAACGTGCTGTTCTCCGGCACGATCAAGGAGAATCTGCGCTGGGGCGACGCGAACGCGTCGGACGAGGAGCTGCAGCGGGCCTGCGAGCTGGCGTGTGCGGATGAATTTATCCAGCAGATGCCGGACAAATACGACACCTATATCGAGCAGGGCGGCACGAACGTCTCCGGCGGGCAGAAGCAGCGGCTGTGCATCGCGCGGGCGCTGCTGAAAAAGCCGAAGATTTTGATCCTCGACGACTCGACCTCCGCTGTCGACACGAAGACCGACGCGAAGATCCGCGCGGCGCTGCGCTCGGAGATCCCGGAGACGACGAAGTTCATCATCGCGCAGCGGATCTCGTCCATCCAGGACGCGGATCTCATCCTCGTCCTCGAGGGCGGGCAGATCGACGCCATGGGCACGCACGAGCAGCTGCTGGCTTCGAACCGGATCTACCGGGAAGTCTATGAATCTCAGAACAAGGCGGGAGGTGCTGACAATGGCTAATCATCCCGGAAAAGCGCCGCGCGCGCCGATGATCGGCGCGAAGGCGGATCTCAAGCCCCTGGGCCGGGTGATCGGGCTGCTGTTCCGCGACTATCCGGCGATGCTCATCATCACGATGCTCTGCATCATCATCAGCGCCGTGGTCGGCATTCTGCCGGCAATTTATATCGAGACCGTCACGAGCTATATTGAAGACGGGTTGACGCTCGGCTGGGACGGCGTGCAGGGTAAGATCCTGCATGCGCTCGCCACGATGGTCGGCATTTATCTGGCGGGCCTTGCCTGCACGGCCGTCTATACGCAGCTGATGGCGCATGTGACGCAGGGCTTCCTGCACAAGCTGCGCACGCGGATGTTCGCGGGGATGCAGAAGCTGCCCATCCGCTACTTTGACCAGAACAGCCGCGGCGATATCATGAGCTACTACACGAACGACATCGACACGCTCCGCCAGCTCGTCTCTCAGAGCCTGCCGCAGCTGTTCGCGTCGGGGCTGACGGTGCTGGGGCTGCTGCTGTTCATGCTGTATTTCTCCATCCCGCTGATGCTGATCGTGTTCCTCGGGATCTTCTTCATGACGCAGGCGACGAAGAACATTGGCGGAAAATCGGCCAAATACTTCCTCAACCAGCAGCGCTCGCTCGGCAAGGTCGAGGGCTATATCGAGGAGATGATGAACGGCCAGAAGGTCGTCAAGGTCTTCTGCCATGAGGAGGCGGCGGAGCGCGATTTCGACGCCATCAACGACCAGCTCTTTGACGACGCCAACCACGCGCAGCGCTACGCGAACATCTTCATGCCCATCATGGGCAACATCGGCAATATTCTGTATGTGCTCACGGCCTTCCTCGGCGGACTTCTGATCTGCTCGGGCGGCAGCGTGCCGAATCTGTCGTTCCAGAACCTGTTTGAGACGGGCAGCATGATCGCGCCGCTGAAGATCGCGGTCGTCGCGTCGTTCCTCGGGATGACGAAGCAGTTTACGGGCAACGTCTCGCAGGTGTCGCAGCAGATCAACGCCATCGTCATGGCGGCGGCGGGCGCGAGCCGCGTCTTTGAGCTCATCGACCAGCAGCCGGAGGACGACAACGGGCGCGTCACGCTCGTGAACGCCGTGGAAGCGGCGGACGGCACGCTGACGGAAAGCGCCGCGCGCACCGGTGTCTGGGCATGGAAGTGCCCGCAGGAAGACGGCAAAAGCCGGCTGGTGAAGCTCTGCGGCGACGTGCGGTTCTTCGATGTGGACTTTGCCTACGACCCGGAGAAGCCCGTGCTGCATGATATTTCGCTCTATGCCAAGCCCGGGCAGAAGCTGGCCTTCGTCGGCGCGACCGGCGCGGGCAAGACCACCATCACGAACCTCATCAACCGCTTCTACGACATCGCCGACGGCAAGATCCGCTATGACGGCATCAACATCAACCACATCAAAAAGGCCGACCTGCGCCACTCGCTCGGCATCGTGCTGCAGGATGTGAATCTGTTCACCGGCACGGTGATGGACAACATCCGCTACGGCAAGCTCGACGCGACGGACGAGGAATGCATCGCGGCGGCGAAGCTCGCCAACGCGCATGACTTCATCACGCGTCTGCCGGACGGCTACAACACGATGCTCCGGGCCAACGGCGCGAACCTCTCGCAGGGCCAGCGGCAGCTGCTGTCCATCGCCCGCGCGGCGGTGGCCGATCCCCCGGTCATGATCCTCGACGAGGCGACGAGCTCTATCGACACGCGCACGGAGCTGCTGGTACAGCGCGGCATGGACGCGCTCATGAAGGGACGGACGGTGTTCGTCATCGCGCACCGGCTGTCGACGGTGCAGAATTCCGACGCCATCATGGTCCTCGACCACGGCCGCATCATCGAGCGCGGCACGCACGACGACCTGATCGCCCAGAAGGGCACCTATTATCAGCTCTACACCGGCGCATTTGAACTTGAATAAGCAAAACAGCCACGCCTGTACAGGCGTGGCTGTTTTCTTGTGATCTGTCAGCTTTCAGGTCTGTTATCTACCCGACGGAATTCGCCCTGCGAGAACATGCGCTCGAAGCCGAGGGAGAGATACAAGTGGTAGGAGACCGGGTTTTTCCGGTCGACGTTCAGCGTCACGCGCTTGCCGGCGGCAAGGATCTCGTTTTTCGCGCTGTTGACCACCTTGCGGGCGTAGCCCCTGCCGCGGTATTCGTCCCGCGTGTAGACGAGCACGAGGCGCAGATCATCCTGCGTGGCGGGCGCGATGCGGGCCATGCTGACGATCTTTCCGTCGGCCCGGAGAATGCGGAACGAATCGAGGACCTTCCGGAACGGCTCCTTCTCCGGCTTGTCGAGCAGGCCGCAGTCGGCGACGAACCGCTGCGCGCAGGCGAATATCTCGTCCAGATCGTCCTTCCCTGCCGTCTCGACCTCCGGCGCGGACGGCTCGGTGACGGTCCGCGCTTCCATGAAGTCCATGGCGAGAGCTTCCTCATAGCGGCGGCCATAGGGCTCCAGCGCGCGCTGCATCACGTGCCCAAGCTCCGACGCGCAGAGGTAGTTTTTAAGTTCGCAGCCGCCGTCAAACAAAAATTGCAGCAGCTCCGGCACACAGGCCTCGTCACCGAGCAGCAGAAGGTTATACGGCTCGACCTTCAGGGCCAGCAGGCGCTTCTCCCCCTGCTCGCAGCGGAGCGCGTAGTTGATGGTATCCGCCTGCTTCAGAAGCGGGGCATCCAGCGTGAAAAAGGTGGAAAGATACGGATTTTCCTGCAAAAGCGCCTGATTGGCCTGCAGAAAATCTGTTCCGTTCGAGTAGGAAACGATCATTTTGTTTTCCTCCTTTACAAAACAGCACGCCGCAGCGGGCGTGCTGTCTAAGATCATCCGTCGAGGTCTTTCAGGATCTGGCGGACCTGGTCCGGGGTATAGTCATAGATCTTGTCGCAGAACTGGCAGTCGATGTGGATGTCCTTGCCGTCGTCGACGATGGACTGCAGCTCGGTGCGGCCGAGGCTGATGAGCGTGCGCGTGACGCGGTCACGCGAGCAGTAGCAGCGGTATTCGACCGGCTGGGTCTCGAGGATCTCGAGGTCGAAGCCGTGCAGGACAGTCTCGAGCACGACCTGGCCGTCCATCCCGGCGGCAAGAAGACGGCTGACCGCGCCGGCGTTCTGGATGCCGGACTCGATCTTGTCAATGATATCGTCCGGCGCGCCGGGCAGGAGCTGGATGATATAGCCGCCCGCGGCGGTCACGGACTGGTCCTTGCCGACGAGCACGCCAAGGGCGCAGGCGGTGGGGATCTGCTCGCTCTGGGCGAAGTAGGCGGTGATATCCTCGGCGATCTCGCCGGAGACAAGGTCGATGGTGCCGATATACGGCTCCTTCATGCGAAGGTCACGGATGACGGTGAGCGTGCCGTCGGAGCCGACGGCCGCGCCGACGTCAAGCTTGCCGGGGGCCTTCTCCAGCATGGAGATCTGTGGGTTTTCGACCCAGCCGCGGACGTTGCCTTCGGCGTCGGAGACGGCGAGCAGCCGCCCGAGCGGTCCGCCGCCCTTGAGCTGGAGCGTGATGGAGCCGTCGTCGACCTTCTGCATGTTGCCCATCATGGAGGCAGCCGTGAGAAACCGCCCGAGGGCCGCTGTGGCGGTGGGAAGCGTTTTATGGATCTGACGTGCGCGCTCGACAATGCCGGTCGTGGTGACCGCGACGGCGTTGACAAAGCCGTCCTTCGTCATGGCGCGCACAAGCTGGTCTTTCATGGGTTACTCCTTCTTTGCGGAAAAATAGATGCGCTGCTCGGCTTCCTTCGGGGCACGCAGCACGCGGTCGCCGTACGAACGGATGCGGGTGAAGCCCGCCTCCGCGAGCCACTGCTGCAGCTCCGCGGGTTCGTAGGCGTATTCGATATGCTCTTCGAATGAGCGCTGCCAGTGCTCCCCTTCCAGACGGAAAATGTCCATGCCGTAATAGCACAGGCGCTTTTTCTCGTCGAACTCGGTGCGCCAGACGCAGTAGGTATCGTCGGTCTCGTCGAGGAAGACCTGGCCGTCCAGCCCGCGGAGCTTTGCGGGCGTATTGATGTCGAACACGAACAGGCCGCCGGGGGTCAGTGCGTCATAGACGCGGCGGAAGGTCTTCCGGCAGTCGGCGGGCTTCGTCACGTAGTTGAGGCTGTCGAGCGCGCAGATGACGGCGTCGACCGGCTCGGCCAGACGCAGGCGCTGCATGGGCTGACAGATGAAAAACGGGCGGTTTTCTGGCAGGGCCTGTGCCTTCTGCTCCGCCTCCGCCAGCATGTCGGAGGAAAGGTCCGCGCCGATGACCCGATACCCGCGCCTTGCCAGCAGCAAAGACAAAGAGCCCGTGCCGCAGGCCAGATCCAGAACCGAACGCGGCTGTACATGCTCCCGCGCGCACAGCCGCTCAAAAAAGGTCAGGGTCTTTTCGTATGGGATATCGTAGGTCAGTTCGTCATAGCAGGCGGCAAGAGACTCGTATGCGCTCACGCCTTCGGCTCCTCCTGCTGCTTCTGCTCGTCTTCCTTCATGCGGTCAAAGATGATGCGGTAGGCGCCCATGCCGTAGTTGAGCGAGCGGTTGACACGGCTGATGGTGGCGCTGGACGCGCCGGTCTTTTCGAGAATGTCGTTATAGATCAGGCCGTCGTTGAGGAGCTTGGCCAGCTCGAAGCGCTGCTCCATGGCCTTGAGCTCGGAAAACGTGCACAGGTCGGTAAAGAAATCGTAGCACTCCTCCACGGTCTGCAGCTTGAGGATGGCGCTGTAGAGCTCGCTGTCGGGGTCGGAACGCTTGTTACGGTTGTTCAAGATGTAAGATCTCCTTTTCTTATGGTAGGGCTCAGATAGATTGATAGTAACACTTTAGTGCTTGAAAGTAAAGCAGTAAAAAAGAAATTCGGCACTTTAGACGAAAAAAGCTGTCCGTTTTGAGTAGAAAAGACCGGAAGTGTGTTCACATACGGCGAACACAGCCCGGGGCGCGCAAAAGGCCGGCGCAGGGGTCTGCGCCGGCCTGGTCTTTTCGCAGCTTAATTGCGGTTGAAGATCTTGAAGATCTCGTCGATATCGTCGATATCCTCCTGCGCCTGGTTCTTGGAGGCCGTGGCCTTTTCCTGGGCGGCGGAGTAGGCGCCGATGGGCTTGGCGGGCGACTGCCGCTTCTCGGCAAAGCCGGTGGCGATGACGGTCACACGCATCTCGTCCTGCAGCTCATCGTCGAACGCAGCGCCGAAGATGATGTTGGCGTCGGGATTGGCAGCTTCCATGACGATGTTGGCGGCCGTCTCGACGTCGTCGAGGCCGAGGTCGTGGGAACCGGCGATGTTGATGAGCACGCCGGTCGCGCCGTTGATGGAGGTCTCGAGCAGCGGGCTGGAGACGGCAGCCTGCGCGGCCTGCTCGGCCTTGTCGCGGCCGGTGGCGGAGCCGACGCCCATGTGGGCCTGGCCCGCGTTGCGCATGATGGCGGAAACGTCGGCAAAGTCGAGGTTGATGATGACATTCTCGCTGTAGCCGACGAGCTCGGAGATGGAGCTGACGGCCTGCTTCAGCACGTCGTCGGCGATGCCGAAGGCGTTGGCGAAGGTGATCTTCTGGTCGGTGACGAACTTCAGACGGTCGTTCGGGATGATGATCATGGAGTCGACCTTATCGGTGAGGTTGGCGATACCGGCCTCGGCCTGCTTCATGCGGTTGGCGCCTTCGAAGCGGAAGGGCTTCGTCACGACGGCGACGGTCAGGATGCCCGCGTCATGCGCGACCTGCGCGATGATGGGCGCTGCGCCGGTGCCGGTGCCGCCGCCCATGCCGGCGGTGATGAAGACCATATCGGTGCCCTCGAGCACCTGGGAGATGAGAGCCTTGGATTCCTCAGCGGATTTCTGGCCGATGTCGGGCTTGGAGCCTGCGCCCATGCCGCCGGTCAGCTTTTCGCCGATCTGGACCTTGTTCTTGCACTTGGACTTTTCAAGGTCCTGCTTATCCGTATTGACTGCGACAAATTCAACGCCCTTGACATCGGACGCGATCATGCGGTTGATAACATTGTTGCCGGCGCCGCCGACACCAATGACTTTGATCTTGACTACCTTATCTGCTGTATCTGCCATTTGTCTTCCTCCTATATATCTCACAGCCCGTAAAAACTGCATCGTTTTGCATTATGTCGACTTTATTCTATCTCGAAAAAGGATGTGCGTCAATAGAATTTCCGGAAAAAATCAGCAAAAATGCGGATTTTGTGGTCCGCGCGTCAGGCCGCGGGCTGGAAGGTCGCCTTTTTCTGCGCTGCCTGGGTCAGATCGATCGTCCCGGCCTGGTATTCGCTGAGCTGATCGAGGATGGAGCACAGGTAGCGGATCTTATAGGCCAGCTCATCCGTGCCGCCGAGCTTGATCTCATAGCGGTCGTCATACCAGAGGGTGATGTCATATTCCTTTTCCATGTCGAGCGCGCGGATATGTTCAAGCAGCCCCGTGCCGTCGAGCTCGCTGAGCACATCGAGCGCGGCGGCGAGCGCCGTGGGCGTCGGGGAGGCCACGCTCTGGCCCATCGTGGGGCCCGAGAGCAGAAGGCCGTTGATATGCGGGTATTCGTTGAAGGCCGCGGGCTCGATGCGCTCGAGCGCCTTGCCGGAGGGGCCGATGAGCCAGCAGGTGTTGGTGTCGGTCATGACGGCGAAGGAGATGGTGCTCTCCCGCACCTGGATGATGATGCCGTCCGGCAGGCTGCGGGCGATGGAAACGTCCTCGACGTATGGAAGCGCGGCCTTGATGTTGCCGACGGCCAGCGCCTTATTGACGGTCAGGAGATTGTCGCCGGGCTGGATCTGCGAGGCCTCGACGATCTGCTCGGAAGAATAGACGGTGTTGCCCTGCACCTCGATGGTGCTGACCTTGAAAAAGATTGCAACGCCGAAGACGACCGCGGCCACGATGGCCAGCATGATCAGGAGCTTTCCGAGCGCGCCGCTACGCACCCGCCGGGCCTTGCCCGCGGCGCGTGCTTCCTGATTCGTCCTTCTTTGCTTCGTGCGCATTTCAGATTCTCCTTTGGGAGGCTAGCGTCAGTTGACAAGAGCCCACATGGTTTTCCCGGGCCTGGACAACCGCTGGCTTCGTTATCCTCGTTGGCGGGCGGCAGCCCGCCTGCCTCGTCTGCCTTGCCAGCCGCCGTCCATGCTCCGGGAAAACTCGAAGACCCGCCGGGCGCTCCGGCGCGTTTTTCGCAAGGCAGAGGACGCAGACAGGCTATCGCCTGTCAAGGACGATAACGCAGCGAAAGGCGGGCCGGCGCGTCCTGCGGGCATGTGTGCCCTTGTCAACTGACGCTAAAAGAAAAGGAGGCGCATGCGATGATCGACGTCGAATTGTCGAATATATGGGGCAGCGTCAGTCTGCCGGATCTGCTTTCCGGGGAGAAGGACCTGTTTGACGCGCATATGCAGCTGCGGACCAACAAGCCAGACGGGCCGGACTTCCTCGGCTGGCTGAACGCGCCGGAGGGCGTGATGGCCCGCGCGGTGCTGTCGATCGGCAAGGCCGCGGAGCGGATCGCGGAGCTCGGCGACACGCTGGTCATCGTCGGCAGCGGGGACGCGCCCGCCGCCGCGCAGGCGGCCATCCGCGCGCTCGGGGCCGCCTCCGGGCTGGAGCTGATCTTCGCGGGGACGAGTCTGTCCGCCAGCGCCTACGAGCAGCTGTGCACCCGGCTGGAGGGGACAGATTTCTGCCTGCTCCTGACAGCGCAGGACGCCGTCAGCATCGAGTGCGGCGTCGCCTCGCGCGCTGTGCGCTGGCTGCTTGACCGGCGTTATGGGCCGGAGGCCCGGCAGCATATCTTCGTCTGCGCGCCGCAGGGCAGTCTTCTGCACACGATGGCAAAGGAGGAGGGCTATGCCTTCCTGCCGCAGCCCGCGCAGCTCGGCTGCGCGGATTCCGCGCTCTCGCCCGCGGCGCTTCTGCCGATGGCGGCGGCCGGGATCGAGCCGCTGGCCCTGCTCGAGGGCGCGGAGCAGGCGTATCACGACTATGACCTGCGCGCATTTGAAAACCCCGCCTGGATGTACGCCGGCGCGCGGCACGCGCTGGAGCTCCGGGCGCGGAGGACGGAATTTCTGGGCGTGTTTGAGCCTGCGCTGCTGCCCTTCGCCCGCTGGCTCGCGGGCAATACCGCCCGGCGCAGCTGCCGCGGCGGCTACGGCGTGCTGCCGGTCCCGGCGGAGCTGCCGGGGCGCCTGGACGCGATGGATGCGATGCTCGCCGGGAGCCGGAGCGCGTTCGAGACCTTCCTGCGCGTGCCGCTGCCGGCCAGAAAGCGCAAGATCGAGCTCGACTGGAAGGACTACGACGGGCTCGGCTATCTCTCCGGCCACGCGGTGGACGAGGCGGACGGCGCGATGTTCGACGCGCTCGTGCAGACGCACGCGTCGCTCGACGTGCCGCTGATCGTGCTTTCAGCCCAGACGCTGGACGCGCCGCAGCTTGGCGAACTGTTTTATTTCTTCGAGCTGACGGCGGCGCTGTGCGCCGCGACGGACGGGCTTTCGCCCTTCGACCGGAAATTTTCCTCGCCCACCCGCGCGCAGACGGCCGCGCTGCTGCAGAAAAGCGCGGAATGAGCCGCAGCGCGGCGGACCATTTACAATCTTTTCACAAGTAAGTTCTTGTGTTTCCGGCGGAAAGCTGGTACAATGAAAGTGACCACAGGAGAAAAGGAGGAATGCCCGTATGGTCAATATTATGATGGGTCCCGAAGGCTCCGGCAAGACGAAGCAGCTCATCGGCGCCCTCAACCAGGCAGTGCAGCGCGAATCCGGCAGCATTGTGTGCATTGAAAAAGGAGACACCCTTCGTTTCGACGTCGACCATAAGGTCCGTCTGATCGATATCAAGGATTACGCATACGGCGGTTATCCGTTCCTGCGCGGCTTTATCAGCGGCCTGCACGCGGGGAACTTTGACATTACGCATATTTTCATGGACAATCTGTATAAGCTGGCACAGAGCAGCGATCCGAAGGAGACCGAGAATTTCCTGGATTGGTGCAGCGTCTTTTCCGCGGAAAACAGCGTGGCCTTCACCCTGACCATCGCAGGCGAGGCAGCGGAAGCTCCGGAATATATCGCAAGATATATGGACTGAATCAGACATTCCAGGCGCTGCGGATCTCCGCAGCGCCTTTTTTGTATAGGGTGTAACTGAAACCTGCCAACGCACCCGGACAGCGGGTCTTTTCGCGCTGCGCCGCGCCATTTTCCCTTGAAATACACAAAGTATTCCTGCGGAAAAATGGCTTGCCCAGCGCAAAAATCCCTCGCTGCCGGGCACATTGTCAGGTTTCAGATACACCCTTGAGACAGAGATATCCTTGGGAAGGAGGAAGACCATGCCGCAGCCGGAATATGTGCAGCGCGGATATCTGCGCGAGGATTTCCGCCTGTTCCACCTGAAAGGACCGATGGAGGAGCAGCTGGACTGGCATTACCATACCTTCCACAAGCTGATCTTCTTCCTCGGCGGTACGTCGAGCTACGGACTCGAGGGGCGGAGCTATCCGCTCGAGGCGGGCGACGTGATCCTGGTCCCACAGGGCTGCGTCCACCGGCCGGAGGCCGCGCCGGGCGCGCCGTATGAGCGCGTGATCCTGTATCTGTCGGCGGAGTTTCTGTCCCGCGCGGGCGGGGCGGACTGCCCGCTCGACAGCTGCTTCACGCTGGCCAAGACGAGCTTCCGCTTCGTCCTGCGCCCGCAGGACGACCGGCAGGCGCTGCGGCAGACACTCGCCAATCTCGAGCAGGCGCAGCAGCCCGGCTTCGGCCAGAGCGTGCTCGCCCAGGCCATTCTGGTGCAGCTGCTGATCCTGCTCCGGCGCAGCATGGACGCGCAGCCGCAGGCCGTCCCGAGCCTCGCGGCCGACGAAAAGATCGCCGCCATCATGCAGTACCTGTCTCAGAACCCGACCGAGCAGATCTCCATCGACGATCTGGCCGCCCGGTTCTATATCAGCAAATACCACATGATGCGCCGCTTCCGCGCGGAGACGGGCTATACCATCCACGCCTACCTGACCGGCAAGCGCCTCGTCCTGGCCCGCGAGCAGATCGCCGCCGGTATGCCGGTCCTGCAGGCGGCGGGCGCCTGCGGCTTCGGGGATTATTCGGCGTTCTGCCGCGCCTACCGCCGCCAGTTCGGCCAGCCGCCGAGCAGCGCCAGATGAGCCTCCGGGCCCCGAAAAAAGCAAAAAAGCCCTTGACACTCCGGCCCCGATATGGTATGATTCTAAGGCTGAATTTGTCAGAGTGCCGCGGGTGTAGCACAACGGCCAGGGCACCAGCCTTCCAAGCTGGGGACGCGGGTTCGATTCCCGTCACCCGCTCCATTATGCGCCAGTAGCTCAGCTGGATAGAGCAACTGCCTTCTAAGCAGTAGGTCGCGGGTTCGAGTCCCTCCTGGCGTACCATGCCGCACCGGAAGGTAGGCAGTCAGCAAAAAGAGAATATATGGTGGGTGTAGCGTAGTTGGCTAACGCGTCAGATTGTGGCTCTGAAGACCGAGGGTTCGAGTCCCTTCACTCACCCCATTTTCTTTTTTTATACAGGATTTTTGCCGAATCGCGTACACGGGGATGTCGCCAAGCGGTAAGGCACAGGACTTTGACTCCTGTATGCGTAGGTTCGAATCCTGCCATCCCTGCCACCTGACCCGCTAGCTCAGTCGGCAGAGCACCTGCCTTTTAAGCAGGGTGTCCGGAGTTCGAATCTCCGGCGGGTCACCACTCAGAAATGACCTTTGGATGTCAGGCAGCCGCACAGGGTGCGCCCGCCTCGACAGCAAAGGTCTTTCTTCGTTTAAACTTGCAATCGCTTCGCTGGATTGCAAGTTTATTTTTGATAAAGCCATCTCTCACCTGTTCCGTCGCTCCTCCTCTCCAAAATGCAAACATTTTATTGGTTTGCATTTTGGTTTTTCTTCCAACGCTTGAAAACTGTCGGACACCCTGCCTTTTTGTTCATTTTACGAAAGGCAGGGTGTCTGTTTTTTTATGTCCAGAAAACAATTATTTAGACAGTTGAATAATCAGACTGTCGCGGAGATTTTTGAACGCTTCGTTGCGTCGCAAACCGCAAAAGGGGTCAGCGATAAGACCATTCAGAACTATCATTCCCATCTTCATTCGCTCCAAAAGCATTTGGATTTCTCCGCCCCGCTCGCCACACTGACAAAAGAGGATTTAGACAGTATGGTCATTTCCATGCGGCAGAGCGGGCTAGCTCATAATTCTATCTGTAGTTATCTGCGGGTATTCCGCACATTCCTGAACTGGGCGAGAAAAGCCGGATACACGGAGTTGGAAATGGCAAATTACAAGGACAAGGAAACCGTGAAAGAAACCTACACGGACGCGGAATTGATGCTCCTGCTCCAAAAGCCAGCCCGCAGTTGTGATTTCTGCGAGTACCGCAACTGGGTCATTATCAATTTCCTTGTGAATTGCGGTTGCCGAGCGGGTACAATTCGGAATATCCAAAACCGCGATGTGGATTTTGAACGCAAGCAGGTCATTTTCCGCCATACTTTCGCCCGGAAATATCTGATGGACTGCGGCGGCGATGCTTTTACGCTCCAACATCTGCTCTGACATTCCACGCTCCAAATGACGAAGCATTATTGCGCCATTTTTGACAGCGACATTGCCGGGAATTATGATCTGCGTTCCCCGCTCACGCAACTCTGTAAGCCGCGCGAACGGATACACAGATAAGCATGATAGAGCATCTTCTATATTATCGGCCAGAACTATAAGACCGGCCAGGCTGTGCCTGTCACTGGCGGTCAGCTGATGCTGAAATAAGGCGGAGGATACCAACATGATCGACATCGCGACTCTGCAGGCGTTGAACGCACCGACACGTGAAGAACGTCTGGAGAACCTGCAGAAGGCTGTTCAGACCGCATCGTTCCCGGAAGCAAATCCCGTTTATATCAACTGCCACATCCACACCACGTATTCCTTCTCTCCCTACTCCCCTGCCGCCGCTGTTTTTGCAGCAAAAGCAGAAGGGTTGTGCACTGCTGGTATCGTCGATCACGACACAACTGCCGGTGCAGAGGAGTTTATCGAAGCCGGAAAAATTGCCGATATGCCCGTCACAGTTAGAATGGAAGCGCGTGTCAGTATGGTCTGCACGGCCGGATCTCCAACACCCCGGCAGAAACGGTTTCGGCTCGCGGCGAATGGGTCGGCGATCGCTACTGCATGGTTTTTGAAGGTACGGTCCGTGAAAGCATGGCGCTTGGCCAGCGGCTTGTTCTGCGCAGAAAAGTAACCAGTTGGCTTGACAGTGCCCAGATTACAGTCGAAGATATTATCTCGAACGAGAGCTGGTATGAAACGCCGCTTCTGACATCCTATCATATCAATTTCGGTTTCCCGCTCGTTTCCCCCTCTGCGAAAGTTGATTTCCATCATCAGGTTTCCGCTGAGTGCTACAACGATGCCTCCCATATCCGTGGGCTCACAGACATTGATGGCTGCGATGCTCCGACCAAGAATTTTGCCGAACAGATCTATCTGCAGCATTTACAGCCGGATCATGGTTTCTGCAGCTTCACAGTTCAAAATCAGGTTGAGCAACAGAATCTGGCTGTGACTGTCCGTTATTCAGAAAACCTTGATCACCTGATCCATTGGCGGCAATTCGGCGAAGGGGATTATGTCTTAGGATTTGAACCTGCTAACACGACGATCCATGGCCGTGCAGAGGAACGCGCAAATAACCATATTGTTACGCTGAAACCACAGGATTTTGTCAAATACACAGTTCATTTTGATTTCTCCTTATAAAAAATGCTGCAGGTCTTTGGACTTGCAGCATTTTTTCGGTTTTTACGAAGCCGCAATGAAAGATGTATTAGTCCATCATCGATTTTGTCTGTTCTTCGCGGTATTGGCGGGTGTAGAGGCGGTAGTAGGGGCCGTGGGCGGACATGAGGGAGCGGTGGGTGCCGCTCTCGATGATCTTGCCGTCATGCACGACCAGGATCACGTCCGCGCGGCGGATGGTCGACAGGCGGTGGGCGATGATGAAGGAGGTGCGGCCGGTCATGACCTTCTCGATGGCGTTCTGGATGAGCTGCTCGGTCACGGTGTCGACGGAGCTCGTCGCCTCGTCCAGCACGAAGATGCGCGGGTCGGCCAGCAGCGCGCGGGCAAAGGACAGCAGCTGCTTTTCGCCGGTGGAAAGGGTGTTGCCGCCCTCGCCGATGTCGGAATCATAGCCGTCCGGCAGTCTTGCGATGATCTGGTCGGCCGAGACGGCCTTGACCGCAGCCTCGATCTCATCCATTGTCGCGTCGGGACGGCCGTAGCGCAGGTTTTCCAGGACCGTGCCGGAGAACAGGTGCGGCGTCTGCAGCACGTAGCCGATGTTGGAGTGCAGCCAGAGCTGGCTGCGCGCGCGCGCGTCGCGGCCGTCGATGAGCACGCGGCCCTCCGTCGGCTCAAAGAAGCGGCAGACGAGGTTCACGAGCGTGGATTTGCCCGCGCCGGTCTCGCCGACGATGGCGACGTTCGTGCCCTGCGGGACCTTGAGGCTGAAGTGCTCCAGCACGTTCTCGCTGCCGTCGGGGTAGCGGAAGGTGACGTCCTGGAACTCGATATCGCCGTAGAGCGGCTCCCAGTTTTCCTTCTTCGGGTGGAAGGCGTCGCCGTATTTCTCCGTGACTTCCGGCGTGTCGCGCACGTCGGACTCGGTCTCCATGAGCTTGGTGAAGCGCTCGACGTTGACCTGCACGTTGACGAGCGACGAGATGACCTGCACGAGCCACTGCACCGGCTCCATCATGCCCTGCGCGTAGTTCATGAACACGGAGAGCGTACCAATAAGCATCACGCCGTTTTTCGTGATGATGCCGCCGCACCAGAGGACGATCGCCAGCGCGACGGAGGCGGCGAAGGCCGTCGTCGACATGAAGACGCTGCGAAAGTGCATGGCGCGCACGCTCATGCGCTTCATCTCGCCGGTGAGGCCGTCAAACTCGCGCTCGACCTTATCCTCGATCACGAGCGTTTTGGTGGTCTTCGCGCCGGTGATGCCCTCGTTGAACGCGCCGGTGATGCGCGAGTTCTGCTCGCGCACCCGGCGGTGGAAGAAGACGAGCTTCTTCTGGAAATACGCGCCCGAGACGACGAGGACCGGCACGATCACCATCACGCACAGCGCCAGATGCCAGTTGAGCACGAACATCATGACGACGGCGAACAGCAGATACGCGATGTACCACACGCCCTCCATCAGTCCCCAGGCCAGCGTGCTTGCGATGCGGTCGGTATCCGACATGACGCGGGCGTGGATGTAACCGACGCTGTTCTGGTTGAAATAGGAGAACGAGAGCGTCTGCAGGTGGTTGAAGGCCTCGCGCTTGAGATCCCGGCCGATGTAGAGCTCGACTTTGCACGCGCCGTAGGCAGAGATGTAGTTCGTGGCCGTCTGGACGAGCATGACCAGAATATAGAGGGCCAGGAAGCCGCCGATGCCGTCCATGGTCTTTTCGGCGATAAAATGGTCGATGGCATGCTGCTGGAACAGGGGGATGACCGCGTCCATGGCGCTGCCGATCCCGCCCATGGTCACCATCCAGAAAAACAGCATCCGATAGGGCTTCAGATACGGGGCCAGCTTCGGGATGCCGAAGAACGGCAGGCCCTTCTTTTCTTCTCGCTTCATGCCGGCTCCTCCTCTCCGATGGACATCTGCATGTCGTAGATCTGGCGGAACAGGCCGTCCGCCTGCAGAAGCGTCTGCGGCGGGCCGTACTGCAGGAGCTTGCCGTGCTCGAGGACCAGAACGTTATCGCAGTCCATCAGCGTCGTGATGCGGTGGGAGATGATGATCGTGGTCGTGCCGGCAAGATCGCGGCCGAGCGCCGTGCGGATCTTCTCATCCGTCTGGGTGTCGACGGCGGAGAGCGAATCGTCGAAGACCATAATGGGCGTCTTTTTCGTCAGCATGCGCGCGATGGCCACGCGCTGCTTCTGCCCGCCGGAGAGGGTCACGCCGCGCTCACCGACCATGGTCTGGTAGCCGTCTGCGAACTGCTCGATATCGGCGGCGATGCAGGCCGTCTCGGCGGCTTTGCACACAGCCGCGTGGTCCGCGCCGCAGATGCCGATGTTCTCCTCGATCGTGCGGGAGAACAAAAACGGCTCCTGCAGCACGACACCGACATGGTCGCGCACCCACGCCGCGGGCAGATCCGCCAGATCCGCGCCGCCGACCGTCACGCGCCCCTCCGAGGGCGCGTAGAGGCGGCAGAGCAGCAGAAGGAGGCTGCTCTTGCCCGAGCCCGTGCCGCCCAGGATACCGAAGCTTTTGCCGGCCGGGATGGTAAAGCTGACGTCGGAGAGGACGTCCGGCCCCGTCTCATAGCGGAACGAGACGTGGTCGAAGACGATATCGCCGTCCATCGGCTGGGGCGCGGCGCCGGGCTTATCCTGCTCGCACGGGGCGTCCAGCACCTCCGCGATGCGGGAGACCGACACGCCCATCTTGCTCATCTCCGAGATCACGCGGCCAAGACGGCGGACCGGAGAGATGCTCATCGTGTTATAGATGGCGAAGGACACGAACTCGCCCTCTGTCATCTCGCCGCGCACGCACAGAAGACTTCCCAACACCACGACGAGCATGGTCTGGATGCAGGCCGTGGCGTCGCCGACGGCCCAGAAGTCCGAAAGCGTCCGGCAGAGCCGGACCCAGAGGGTGGTATAGTCCTCGTTCTGCGCTTCAAAGCGCTGGCGCTCATATTCCTCCCGGCCGAAGGCGCGCACGACGCGCACGCCGGTCAGATTCTCCTGCGCGATGGTCGACAGCACGCCCTCCGACTCGTCGCAGGCGGTGAAGCGCTCACGGATGGAGTTATGGAACAGCAGCGAATAGATGATGATCACTGGGAACAGAACCGCCGGGACCAGCGCCAGCTTCCAGTTCATCAGCGCCATGCACACGAGCGCGAATACGATCATGGCGAGCATCCGGAAGACGGAGACGAACTGCTCTTCAAAGAAGGTCTTGATGCGCTCGACGTCCGACGTGCAGCGCTGGATGATATCGCCCGTGGGGTTTTCCATGTGCCATTTCCACGGCAGGTGCTGGATGTGGTGGTACAGAAGATCCCGGCTCGTCTTGACGAGCGTCTCGCCCGCCTTGGCGCTGTAGAGGTTCACGCAGTAGCGCATCAGGGCAGACAGCAAACCGAAGCCGGCCATCATGGCCGCCGGGATCCACAGATTCTGCCGGAGGTAGTCCACCCCGCCCAGCGCCTGCACGACGGGCCGGGCCGCCGCGACCTTCACCGGGCCGGACCCGATCAGCGAGTCCACGCTCACGCGGATGATCTGCGGGATGACGAGCTCAAACGCCGTAAAGAGCAGGCTCGCGGCGATACAGGCGATAAAATACCGCCAGCTGCCGTGCAGCAGCTGCCCGAGCACACGCCTGTTCGCGCTGTTTTTCGTGTTTTTCAAGAGTTTTCGCCTCGCTTTCTAAAGACAGGCCAAGGGCGGAATTGGAACGCCCAATTCCGCCCGCAGAAGCGTCTTTGCGTTACGCGAGCCCAGTCAGGTCATAGCTGTCGAGCCACGCCTTGGCCGTCTCGCACACGCCGCGTAGGCAGGCTTCGCCGAACGGGCTTTCCAGCCCGGCGTTTTCGAGCAGCTTCGTAAAGACGCAGCTGCCGCCCTGCTTCGTGTAGGCCATATAGTGCTGCCACGCGTTGTCCTTGTCCTTCTGGAGCAGCGCCCAGAACTGGAGACTGACGGTCTGCGCGAGGCAGTAATCGATATAGTAGAACGGATTCACATAGATATGCAGCTGCCGCTGCCAGCCCTCGCCGTCGCCGTAGAACGGGATGCCGTCACCGAGCTTCACCCACGGCATATACACGCCCAGAAGCTCCTTCCAGACCGCGTGGCGCTCCGCCGGGGTCATCTCCGGCTTTTCGTAGACGATGTGCTGGAAATGATCGACCATCGTGCCGTAGGGGATGAAGGTCAGCGCGCCCGCCAGATGGCTGTAGCGGAACTTGCGGGTGTCTTCGCCAAAGAAGCCCTCGGCCCACGGCCAGGCGAAGAACTCCATGGACATCGAGTGCACCTCGCAGGCCTCCAGGCTCGGCCAGATATACGACTGCGGGATACGGTCGCGGTTGAGCCAGGCGGCGAAGGCGTGGCCGGCCTCATGCGTCACGACCTCGACGTCGTGCTGCGTGCCGTTGAAATTGGCGAAGATGAACGGCACATGGTAGTCGCCCAGGCTGGTGCAGTAGCCGCCCGCGCGCTTGCCCGGCGTCGAGAGCACGTCCAGCAGCTCGTTATCCAGCATGGTGTTGAAAAATTCGCCGGTCTCAGGCGACAGCTCCTCATAGAAGTGCTTGCCCTGCGCCAGGATCTCAGCCGGTGTGCCGCAGGGCTTGGGGTTGCCGCTGCGGAACATGAGGGCGTTATCGGCGAAGTTCATGGGATAGGACTTGCCGAGGCGCGCGGCCTGCTCCCGATAGATGGAGCTTGCGACCGGCACGACATATTTGACCACGGCAGCGCGGAACTTCTCGACGTCTTCCTTCGTGTAGCAGTTTCTGCCCATACGGTAGTAGCCGAGCTGGGTAAAGCCGTCGTAGCCGAGCTTGCGGCCCATCGCGTCGCGGAGCCTCACGAGCTTGTCATAGATCTCATCCAGCTCCGGCTGATGCGCCTTGTACCAGCCGCCCTCGGCCTTCCAGGCCGCCAGACGCACAGCGTCGTCCGGGCTGTTTTTGAACGGAGACAGCTGCGAGATGGTGTAGGTGCTGCCTTCAAAGTCGATCTGCGCGCCGGCGATGAGCTTCTGATAGTCCTGCACGAGCTGGTTTTCCTGCTTCAGCTCCTCGACGATCGCGGGGGAGAAGGCCTTGCGGCCGATCTCGGCGTTGACGAACATCAGATCGCCGTATTCCGCCGCAAAGTCCTTGCGGAACGGGCTTTCGAGCATTGCCGCGGTCCATGCGTCGTCATAGGCGCGCAGTTCGGGGCCGGCCTCGTTCCAGAACTGCTCCTCGGCGTCATAGAACTTGTCGCGGGTGTCGATGGAGTTGCGGACGCTCGAGAGCGTGGCGAGGGTGTCGATGTGCGTCGACAGCTTCTGCTGGGCGAGGAAGGCCTCGTGCGCGGAAGCGTAATCCGGCGCGGACTTCAGCTGGTCGGTCAGCGCCTGCAGCTGCTGCTTCAATTCGTCCAGATCCGGCCGCGCATACGGCATTTCAGAAAATTTCATGGGGTTCTCCCTTCATCATTGTGTTGTAAGGTTTATTATAGCATATTCGTCCGGCTGCGCGCAACGCCTGTGCCTTGCGCTGGCGGGCAAATCGTGCTAGGATAAAGAAAAATGTTCACGCAGGAGGGATCTTATGGATCTGATCTTTGTGACGCCTGTGCAGGAGCTTCTGCCCGGCGCGTTCGGCGCGGCCTCTTATGGCATGACCGGCTGCTGGGACCCGGCGGCGCCCAACACGCAGCGCTTTGCCCGCGATGTGCGCGGCACGGCGCTGACAGGCAGCTACGCCGATATCCTCGCGCAGCTCCCGGCAAGTGCGCCGCAGGCGGCGATCGTCCTCTTCGGCAACGCGGGCGGGGAAAACGCCTTCCTGCGCGAGCTGCACCGCCGCCTTCCCTGCCCCATGGCGGGCGGCGCGGCCGCCATCGACCCGGTCACGGGCCGGAGCCATCTGATCCCCGGCGGCGGGGAAGCCGCCGTTTTGCTGCTGGAGGACGAGCGGTATCAGTTTGAGGCCGTGACGGAAAACCTGCACACGACGCTGCTGGAACGCTGCACGCTGACGTTCTCCGACCCGCGCGTGATCGACACCATCAACGGCTGCGACGCGCTCGCGTGGTACCGGGAACAGCGCGCCACCCTCGGCTTCGGCGAGACGGACTTTGAGCACGTCACGCTGACCGACCCGCTCGGCGTCAACGCGCATCTGTCATGCGAGGGCGGAAAGCTCGTCTCCGGCCGGGATCTTTGCCCGCAGATGACGCTGCGGCTGGCAAAGCCCGAGAGCGTCCTTCCCCGGATGCAGGCGTTCTATGACGATCCGGACGCGCTCATCTTCGGCTGCGCCGGGCTCAAGGGCATCCTGCCCGCTGAGCTGCACAGCCCGGGCCTCGGCCTGTTCCTGTTCGGTGAGGTCTGCACCGTAAACGGTCAGGCCGAGTTCGGCAACCTCATGCTCTCCAAGCTGCGCATCACGAAACGGTAAAGCAAGGCCGCCGGACAAGTCCGGCGGCCTTTTGCGCTTATTTCAGGTGACCTTCCCGTCCAGGATCGTCTGCAGTGTGATCGATCGCAGATAGTCGCGGATCGTCTTCTCCAGCCCCTCCCAGACCGGGAGCGTCAGGCAGTCCGGCGCGCGGGGGCAGGTGTTTTCCGGCTGATCCAGACAGGCGACAGGCGCAAGCCCGCCCTCAGCCACGGACAGGATCTCATAGACCGTATAGTCCTCCGGTGCGCGGCACAGGCGATAGCCGCCCTGATAGCCGCGTGAGGTCTGCAGCAGCTCTGCCCGGCTCAGAAGCGGGATGATCTGCTCGAGATACTTTTTGGAGACCTCCTGCCGTTCCGCGATCTCCTTGAGCGAGACGAAACCGTCCTGCTGGTTCTGCGCGATATCCAGCAGCAGCCGCAGCGCATAGCGCCCTTTGGTCGAGATCTTCATGGTACCGCCTCCTTTGCTTTTACCTTATCATGGATCAGCCTGGTATGCAAGCCGCTGGACGCGGATTTGTGCAGAATGCGAAACAGACCGGCTGTCCTGGATGGACAGCCGGTCTTTCGCCGCTTATTCGGTCGGCAGCTCTTTGCGGACGCGGGCCGCCTGGCGGCGGCGGGCGTTCAGACAGCCGTAATAGGCCGGGATCAGGAAGCAGTCGGCCAGCGCCCACGCCAGCGGGCTTGCCAGGCAGGCCGCCGCAAAGCCGAACTGCGGCACCCCCCAGATGCCCACCGCCGTGCGCGCGATCATCTCCAGAAGACCCGAGATGAGCGACAGCCGGCCGTAGCCCATGCCCTGGATCGACAGGCGGAAGACGTTGACGCCCAGCAGCAGCGGCGTGCCGTAGGCATAGGCGTAGCTTATGCGCTGCGTATAGTCCAGCACGCTCTGCGCCTCGTCGGCGTTCATAAACAGCAGCACCAGATACTGCGTGCCGAAGCGCGCGATCACGATATATATCGCGCAGTAGATGATGCCGAGCAGCAAACAGGCGTAGGTACCCTGCCGGATGCGGTCATATTTGCCCGCGCCGAGGTTCTGGCCGGTAAAATTGGTTGCGGCCATGGCCAGCGCGTCGAACGGGCAGCAGAGCAGCATATAGATCTTCGAGGCCACCGCCACGCCCGACACGCAGACCGCGCCGAGCGAGTTGACCGCGCTCTGCAGCATGACGGAGCCGATGGCCGTGATGGAAAACTGCAGCCCGACGGGCACGCCCATGCCCAGCAGACGCAGGGCCTCGGCCTTCCGCAGCCGCCAGTCGTCCTTCTCCATGCGCAAAACTTCAAAATGCTTCCGCATATACCACACGCAGAGCACGCCGGAGCCCAGCTGCGAGACGACCGTCGCGATTGCCGCGCCGGCCACGCCCATGCCCAGCACGCAGACCGTCAGCAGGTCGAGCACGATATTGATGACGGACGCGATGGCCAGGAACCACACCGGAGACTTGCTGTCGCCGAGCGAACGCAGCACGCAGGCGCCCATATTATAGAGGATCGTCGCCGGGATGCCGATAAAGATGATGAAGATATAGTCATAGGCGTAGCCCATCTGCTCCTCCGGCGTGCCCATGAGCTTCAGCAGCGCCCGCGTCGTCGGCAGCGTCAGCGCCAGAAGCAGCGCGGACATCGCGATGCCCAGCCATACGCAGCCCGCCACATACCGGCGCAGCTGCCGGTAGTCGCCCGCGCCGAAGGCCTGCGCCAGCGGGATGGCCATGCCGGTGCACAGCCCGCCGCAGAAGCCGATGACCAGGAAGTTGACCGAGCCCGTCGCGCCGACGCCGCCCAGGGCCATCACGCCCAGCGCGTGGCCGACGATCGCCGTATCGACCAGCGAATACACCTGCTGCAGCAAAAGTCCAAACAGCACCGGGACCGCGAACTGCCAGATATCCCGCAGCGGCTTGCCGGTCGTCAAATCATGCGTCATGGTGCGGATCTCCTTTGCACGTATTTTTGTCACGAGCATTAGTTATAGCATGTTTTTGGGAATTGTCAATTGATTTTTGTACGCATCGAACAATTTTTCTTCATTGATTTTGTGCATATCCATCATAAGCAAAACCGGGGGCGCGGCGCGTCCCGGGTTTTGGTCTTATTATGTTGCTTTCCTTTTATTCCGGCTCTTTTTCACCAGCCGGACCACAAGAACCGTCACGCCAGCGCCGACGAGCACCAGCGCGCCCACCGCCAGCAGCACGATTCCCTGCACATACGCGCCCCAGGTGCCCGCGAAGCCGAACGGCAGCTTCGTGCCGATCAGGTCCTTATAGTAGAGCATCTGCGTCTCATAGGCCGTGGGGTCTGCCTCATGCAGGGTCACGAGCCGCGCGCCGTGCAATTCCCCGGCGCCGTAGATATAAAAGCCGGTGCCGTTCGTGTTGACCAGATCGATGCCCTCGTAGGGGATGATGAAGTCGTTCACATGGTCGTGGCCGAAGAAGCCCGCGACGATATCGCCGCCCTGCTTCCACGCGTCGAATTCGCCCCCGTTCTGGTCCGGCGGGCACGGCGCTTCGCCGAGCGTCCCGGCCTCGATCACGGACGCGGCGGAATAATACGTCCCCTTGCGGCAGCCGTAGCCCTCGACCGCGCCGTTTTTCTTCTCGCTCGCCGGAACGATGTCCATCGCGTCATAGATCTCCGGGACGATGATATGCTGGAAGGCGTAGGCCGGGACGGGCGTCCCGCCGTTTTCCTCCGCCAGGGCAGCCTCGGTCTGCAGGTACCAGTCGAGCTGGTCCTGCCGGACCCAGTCGTACTTGCCCTGCCCCTCCGGCGCGTAGGTGCCGGAGTCGAAGAACCAGAGGTTCACGGCCGGCGATGCGCCGTCGGAGCCGTAGACGAGCAGGTTGTAGTTGCCCACGCCCGTCACGCTGCCGGCCTCGGCCAGGCAGCCGGGATAGCTCCGGTAATATTCCAGCTGCGTCTGCTTGTCCACGCCGCCCTCGTCGTCATGATTGCCGAAGACGACGGCAAACGGCAGCTCCCGCGCGGCGACCGGCTGCAAGATCGCGTCCAGCGCCTTCTGCGTGCGTTCCACGCTCCTGCCGGTCGACGGGCCGTGGATCTGGTCGCCGAGGAAGACGACAAGATCCGGCTGCGCCGCGTCCAGCTCCGCCTCGAGCAGCGCGAGCGTCTCCTTCTGCGGCTTGTCGATATCCTGCGTATCGGCCACGATGAGGATGCGGAACTCCCCGTTTTTGTCAAACTGCAGCTGCCCGCCGTCCTGCGCGGCCCGCGCCGCCGGGACAAGGGAGACCAGCAGCACCGCGCACAGCGCCAGCGCCGCCAGCATTCTGAACTTTTTCAAAGCAGATCGCCTCTTTATCTATAGATTGAAGTCTATTGTAGCAGATTCTTCGCCCGCGCGCAACCGCGCAGCCGGGACGCAGAAGAGCCGCCGGAGGCCCGGCGGCTCTTTTTGTCTGTTTCAAAACCCGGCTCAGAGCGTGATCTCCTCCGCGCTCTGCGCGTCGCTGCCGATCAGGGTGCGGCAGGCGGCCGTGAGCGCGGCGACCTGCTCCGGGCAGCGGCCGATGTAGCGGCTGGGGGTGAGCTCGGCGCGGATCTCCTCCGCGCGCATGCCGAATTCCGGCCGGGCGGCCAGCTGGGCGACCAGATCCCAGCTCTCGCCGTTTTTCATCTTCGCGGTCTCCGCCATGGAGGCCTCGCGGATGATCTCGTGCAGCTGCTGGCGGTCGCCGCCGCGCTTGACGGCGGCCATCATCAGATTCTCCGTCGCGATGAACGGCAGATAATCCCACACGAGCTTCTCCACGATCTTCTCGTTGACGTGCAGCCCCTTTGTGACGTTCTGCACGAGCCGCAGCACGCCGTCGGTGGCAAGGAACGCCTCCGGCAGGCTGATGCGGCGGTTGGCCGAATCGTCGAGCGTGCGCTCGAGCCACTGGGTCATGGCGGTCATGGGCGCGTTCTGCGCGTCGGCGATGACGTATCTTGCCAGCGAGCAGATGCGCTCGCAGCGCATGGGGTTGCGCTTGTACGGCATGGCGGACGAGCCGATCTGCTTGTCCTCGAACGGCTCTTCGACCTGCCGGTCATGCTGCAGCAGGCGGATATCCGTCGCCATGCGGCACGCGCTCTGGCAGATGGAGGACAGGACGTTCAGGATCCGGCTGTCGAGCTTGCGCGGATAGGTCTGCCCGCAGACCGGGTAGCAGCGGTCAAAGCCGAACTCGGCCGCGATCTGCCGGTTCATCTCGTCGATCTTCGCCGTATCGCCGTCAAACAGCTCGACGAAGCTCGCCTCCGTGCCGGTCGTGCCGCGGCAGCCGAGGAAGCGGAAGGCCCGCAGCGTATCCTGCAGCTCCTCCAGATCGAGCAGCAGATCCTGCAGCCAGAGGGACGCGCGCTTGCCGATGGTCGTCAGCTGGGCGGGCTGGTAATGCGTATAGGCCAGCGCCGGCATGGCGGCATAGCGGTCGGCAAAGTCGCAGAGGTTCCGCATGGCGGCCTTCAGCTCTTTTTCGAGGTACCGCAGCGCCTCGCGGTAGATGATGAGATCTGCGTTGTCCGTGACGTAGCAGCTCGTCGCGCCCAGATGGATGATACCCTTTGCGCCGGGTGCGTCGAGGCCGTAGGCGTAGATGTGCGCCATCACGTCGTGGCGGACTTCCTTCTCCCGCTTCGCAACGGCGTCATAGTCGATGGGGCTGACGTGCGCGGCCAGCTCGTCCACCTGCTGCTGCGTGACCGGCAGGCCGAGCGTATGCTCCGCCCGGGCCAGCGCCACCCAGAGTCTGCGCCACGTCTCGTAGCGCATATCCGGGGAAAACAGGTGCAGCATGGTCTTCGACGCGTAGCGCGAGGCAAGCGGGCTTTCATACGTCGGTTTCATGGCAGTGTCCTTTCTTCTCAGCGGTAGATGATCTCGTCGCGGCCCGCGCCGACGGAGACGTAGCTGATGCGCACGCCGATGGCCTTTTCGATATACTCGACATAGTCACGCGCGGCCTGCGGCAGATCCTCATACTTGCGGATGCCGGAGATATCGCAGCCCCAGCCGGGGACGGTGGTGAGGACGGGCTTGGCCTCATCGATGACGGCGGTGAAGGGGAAATCATCGGTCTTCTCGCCGTTTACTTCGTACTGCGTGCAGACGGGGATCTCCTTCATGTAGGACAGCACGTCGAGCTTCGTGAGCGCGACCTCGGTCGCGCCCTGGATGCGGCAGCCGTAGCGGGTGGCGACCAGGTCGATCGGGCCGACACGGCGCGGACGGCCGGTGGCCGCGCCGTATTCCGCGCCTGCCACGCGCAGCTGCTCGGCCTCTTCGCCGAACCATTCCGCGGTGAACGGGCCCTCGCCCACGCAGGTGGAGTAGGCCTTGACGATGCCGACGGTCCGGTCGACATGACTGCCCGGGATGCCCGCGCCGACGCAGGCGTAGCCCGCGTTGGAGGAAGAGGAGGAGGTATAGGGGAAGATGCCGAAGTCGATATCGCGCAGCGCGCCCAGCTGGGCCTCAAACATGATGTTCTTGCCGGCCTTTTCCGCCTCATAGAGGTACTTGCTGGTGTCGCAGATATAGGGCGCGAGCTTCGAGCCGAACTCCTGGCACCAGGCGAGCATGTCCTCAAGCTTGTAGGCTTCCGCGCCGTAGACATTCTGGATGGTCAGGTTCTTCCACTCGAGGATGCTGGCCAGCCGCTTTTCAAGGTACTTCGGGTACAGGAGCTCACCCATCATGATGGTCTTCTTCTGATACTTGTCGGAATAGACCGGCGCGATGCCGCGCAGGGTGGAGCCGTATTTCTTGTCCTTCAGACGCGCTTCCTCCAGCCCGTCGAGCGCGCGGTGGTACGGGAAGACGATGGTCGCGCGTTCGGAGATCTTGAAGTTTTCCGGCGTGACGCTGACGCCGGCCTTCTGCAGGGTCTCGATCTCGCCGCACAGACTCTCGAGGTCGATGACGACGCCGTTGCCGAGGACGTTCACGACGCCCGGCAGGCAGATGCCGGAGGGGATGAGATGCAGGGCAAATTTTCCGTATTCGTTGACGATGGTGTGGCCCGCGTTGTTGCCGCCCTGATACCGGCAGACGATATCATAGTCGCTTGCGATGAGGTCGACCATCCGGCCCTTGCCCTCGTCGCCCCAGTTGATGCCTACGATCGCACAGTTGCTCATAATGCAGTACTCCTTATCCGTTTTTTCACGCAATTTTCTGTTTTATTTTTCATTCCTGGCCGATTATATGCCATTTTCGGTGCTTTGTAAATGTGTGTTTCGTAATGTTTCCGATAAGATAAATTTATAGGGCCGATTAGGGTTATCTATTTTACTTATTTCCTGTCTTCCATTATAATGGGAATGTTAACAACGCCGGTCCGCCGGCTGATTTGGAGGAAGTTATGCTCATCAGAACGCCCGAACAGGACATTGAACGCGTCCTTTTTACCGAGAAAGCCATCGCCGCCCGCGTCGAGCAGCTCGGCGCTGATCTGACCGCCCAGCTTGGCGACAAGCGCCCCGTGCTGGTGTGCGTGCTCAAGGGCGCGTCGTTTTTCTACATTGATCTGTGCCGCTGCATGAACTGCGCGATCGACATGGATTTCATCGCCGTCTCCAGCTACGGCGCGTCGGCCAAGTCCACCGGCGTCGTCCGTCTCATCAAGGACCTCGACAACAACATCACCGGCCGCCACGTCGTCATCGTCGAAGACATCATCGACTCGGGTCTTACCATGCACTATCTCAAGGAACTGCTTTCGGCGAGAAAGCCCGCGTCCATCACGACTGTCTCCTTCCTCGACAAGGCGACCTGCCACGACAAGAGCCTCAAGACCGACATCTGCGGCTTTGAGATTCCGGACGAGTTCGTCGTCGGCTACGGGCTGGACTATGCCAACTATTACCGCAATCTTCCCTACATCGGCATTCTTCGTCCCGAGTGCTATAAATAACGCCGCGCAGTGGAGCCCTTTCCGGCTCCACTTTTTTCCGTGATACGTCATTTCGCCGCATAGCTATTTCGTTTTTGCCGAATTTTTGTCTTGTTTTTTCCCGTTTCGCCTCTTGACGAAAGCGGTCAGAAATGATAGCATCAGTGTACAAACAAGTTCGCACTGTCCGCCCCCGGCGGTCTTTGCATTTCATAAGGTTTGTTGCCAATATAGGTCCGGATACATGGCCCGGATGTTTCTACCGCAGCGCCGGAGCTGCGACTATTGGACGATTGCCGCAGGTGGGCGCAGCTTTCCCGCGGCTTTGTGAATTGGCAGCAGGAGCAGCGTCTCTTGCCGCCATTTTTATGATTTCAGGAGGTTTGTTATGCAGGAGCTTAAGGAGCGGATCTTAAAGGAAGGCAAGGTTTTGCCCGGCAATATCGTAAAAGTTGACGGTTTCCTCAACCACAGGATCGACTGCAAGCTGATGGCAGACATTGCCGACGAGTTTGCAAAGCTGTTCGATCTGTCGAAGGTCGATCTCATTCTCACTGCCGAGGCAAGCGGCATCGCGCTCGCTGCGATCTGTGCCTACCGGTATGGTCTTCCGATGGTCTTTGCCAAGAAGGCCAAGAGCGACAACATCGAAGGCGGTCTTTACCAGAGCGAGATCTATTCCTACACCTATAAGAAAAAGGTCACGCAGATTCTCTCCAAGGAATGGCTGACCAGCGACAACCATGTGCTGATTCTCGACGACTTCATGGCAAACGGCGAAGCGGTCCGCGGTCTTTGCGAGCTGGTTGAGCAGGCGGGCGCAGAGCTTGTCGGTGTCGGCATCGCGATTGAAAAGGGGTTCCAGGGCGGCGGCGACCGGCTGCGCAACATGGGCGTCAACTACCACGCGCTTGCCGTCATTGAAAAAGCCGACGAAAACGGCATCATCTTCCGCGAGGACTGATTGGTCCTGCACACAGCTTCTTCCCGGCGTGTCCATCCGGCGCGCCGGGTTTTTGCAAATTTTTCCGTGCGGTTTGTTGGAACTGCAACGGACTTGTTTGCCTGCCTCTGCTATACTGACGCCAGAACAAAGGAAACGGAGTGGTTTTGATGAAACGAAGAATCATCCAGATCGACGAAACTCTCTGCAACGGCTGCGGCGCGTGCGCAACCGCCTGCCATGAGGGCGCCATCGCCATCGTAAACGGAAAAGCAAAGCTGATGCGCGACGACTACTGCGACGGGCTCGGCGACTGCCTGCCGGCATGTCCGATGAACGCAATTACCTTCGTCGAGCGTGAAGCCGCGCCCTATAACGAAGCTGCAGTTCAGGCAGCAAAGGCGCGCAAGGCGGCACACGGCGGCTGCCCCGGCGCAAGAATCCGGCAGATGCAGCAAGCGCAGGACGCGCCGGAGCCCGCGCAGAAGCGCCCGTCGCGGCTGGCGCAGTGGCCCTGCCAGATCAAGCTTGCGCCCGTGAACGCGCCGTATTTTGCAGGCTGCGAGCTGCTGCTTGCCGCCGACTGCACCGCCTATGCCTACGCTTCGATTCACGAGAATTTCATGCGCGGAAAAATTACACTGATCGGCTGCCCGAAGCTCGATGCCGTCGACTACAGCCAGAAGCTCGGCGCGATTTTTGCGCAGAACGACATTTCCTCCGTGACGCTGCTTCGCATGGAGGTCCCCTGCTGCGGCGGGTTGGAATTCGCAGCAAAGAAGGCAATTGCCGAAAGCGGAAAAGAGCTGCCCCTGCGCGTGGTGACAATCTCCATTGAGGGCGAAATTCTCTCGGACGAAGCTTGATTTTGCACCTGGTTATGGTACAATAAACGCACCCTGGGACCGCCTTCGGGCGGTCCTTCTTCTTTTGGAGGCACTATGAAACAGCTTTGCGCCATCATTTCCGGCGGGCAGGAGGACACGCTCTGCGGCATCGAAGCCGCCGATTTCATCATCGCCTGCGACCGGGGCTACGTCTACGCGCGAAATGCCGGCATTCGTCCGGATCTGCTCGTCGGCGATTTTGATTCCTACCGCGGCGCGCTGCCGGCAGATGTGCCGGTGCTGGACCTGCCGGTAGAAAAGGACGACACCGATACGATGGCAGCGGTGCGCTGGGCTGTATCCGAGGGCTTTGCGGAGATCCGGCTCTACTGCGCGCTGGGCGGCAGACTGGACCATCTGCTGGGAAACATCCAGAGTCTGTCTTTTGCCTGCCGACATGGCGCGAAGGCGTCGCTTTATGGGCGCGAGGCACGGCTGCATCTGATCTCCAACGGCGCAATTGCCCTTCCCCCCTGCGAGGGCTATTCTCTTTCCGTACTGGCGCTGACGGACCGTGTGGAAAACGTCTGCATCACCGGCGTCAAATATCCGCTGCACGGCGCGCTGGTCACAAACAGCTTCCCCATCGGTGTCAGCAACGAATGGGAGGGCGCGGCGCATATCTCCTGCGGCGCAGGCATTCTTCTTGTCATCAACGCAAAAAAATAACGTAAATCCGTCTGGAAAAAACCGGGCGGATTTTTTTGCGCACACATCTTGACAGTGCCGCATTTTTGATTATAATTGAATTGTTCAAAATTGAACATTCTAGTTTTGGAGGCAGTTTGCATGGAGAATTTTCTGACCGCGGCAAAGCTCCACGTCCATGCCAAGCGTTTCATGGACGCCTACAGCGCCGCCATGCAGCCGCTCAGCCGCGAGTTTGCAATCCCGCAGACGGCGGCTGAGATTCTGCTGTTTCTCGCGAACAACCCGGAAAACCGCACCGCAAAGGACATCTGCACCATGCGGCGGCTCAAGCCCGGCATTGTCTCGCTGCACGTCGATACGCTCGTCACGCTGGGGTTTCTCGAGCGCAAAAGCTTCCCCGGCGACCGGCGCAAGCTTCATCTGGAACCGACCGAGAAGGCATCGAGCATCATCGCGCGCGGACGGCAGATGCAGGAGCGTTTTGCCCAGACGCTTGCGCAGGGGCTGAGCCCCGAGGAGCTTTCGTGCTTTGCCCGCTGTATGGAAACCATCTCGCAGAATCTCGAGCGCGCCGCCACTGGCATGGAATAATCCCGGCGCAGAAAACAGGAAGGTATGATCAATATGAATCAGGACAAAACATTTTTAGGCACCGAGCCGGTCGGGAAATTGCTTCTCAAGCTCTCCGTGCCGACGGTCATTGCGCAGCTGGTCAACATGCTCTATAACATTGTCGACCGCATTTATATCGGGCACATGCCTGGGGACGGCTCTCTTGCGCTGACCGGTGTCGGCGTATGCCTGCCGATTATCATGATCGTCTCGGCGTTTGCCGCGCTCATCAGCACCGGCGGCGCACCGCGTGCGTCGATCTTCATGGGCAAGAACGACCACGAGTCGGCAGAAAAGACGCTCGGCAGCTGCTTTACGCTGCAAATTCTCGTCTCGCTCATTCTGACGGCTGTGCTTCTGATCTGGAACCGCCCGCTGCTGCTTGCCTTCGGCGCGAGCGAGAATACCATTGACTACGCCGTCAGCTACATGAACATCTATGCCATCGGCACGATCTTCGTCCAGCTGACGCTCGGCATGAACGCCTTCATTACCGCGCAGGGCTTTGCAAAAACCGGCATGCTGACCGTTCTGATCGGCGCGGTGTGCAATATCGTCCTGGACCCGCTGTTCATCTTCGTATTCCACATGGGCGTCAAGGGCGCCGCTCTGGCGACCATTCTTTCACAGGGCGTGTCGTGCGTCTGGGTCTGCACGTTCCTGCGCGGAAAAAAGACGCTGCTGCGGCTCAAAAACGAGAATATCCGCCTGCGCCCGCAATATTTTCTTCCCTGCGTGGCGCTGGGCGCGGCGTCTTTTATCATGCAGGCAAGCGAGAGCGTGATTTCCGTCTGCTTCAACACTTCCCTGCTCAAATACGGCGGCGACATCGCGGTCGGCGCAATGACCATCCTGACGAGCGTCATGCAGTTTGCGATGCTCCCGCTGCAGGGCTTAGCACAGGGCGCGCAGCCGGTTCTGAGCTACAACTACGGCGCAAAAAATGCCGCCCGCGTGAAGCAGGCGTTCCGGCTGCTTCTTACCTCGTCTCTGGTTTACTCGACCGTTCTCTGGGGCTGTATCCAGCTCTTCCCGCAGGTCTTTGCCTCGATCTTCACACCTAATGAAGACCTTATCGTCTTTGCGGCGAAGGCGCTTCGGATTTACTGCGGCGTGCTGGTGCTCTTCGGCATCCAGATTGCCTGCCAGATGACGTTTGTTTCGCTGGGAAACGCCCCCTGCTCGATTATTGTGGCAGTCGTCCGCAAGTTCGTGCTGCTCATTCCGCTCATTTATCTCATGCCGCAGCTTGTTTCCAATCAGGTCATGGGCGTTTATATGGCGGAGCCGGTTGCGGACGTGATTGCTGTCACGTTTACCGCCATTTTGTTCTCGCACCAGTTCCGCAAATCCATGACGGCGCTGGAGCAGGAAGCAAAGCGGCAGGGCGCTTGATTTTTATCCGCGTCTCCTGTATGATACAGTTAATCTATGGATCAGGAGCAGGTATATGGCAAATATTCAAGTTCTTTCCTCTCTGGACGCGCCCGAGCTGGATGTCTACGCAAGGCTCACGCAGGCGCAGCTGCGAAATCGGCTGGAGCCGGAAAAGGGCGTCTTCATCGCCGAAAGCCCGAAGGTGATCCAGACTGCGCTGGACGCCGGGCTGTCCCCCGTCTCGTTTCTCATGGAGCAGCGCCACATAGGAGGCGATGCTGCGCCCCTTCTCGCCCGCTTTCCGGACATTCCGGTCTATACGGCAGATCGGGATATCCTCGCCGGTCTCACCGGCTATACGCTCACGCGGGGTGTTCTGTGCGCGATGCGTCGCCCCGCACCAAAGGCGCCTGCGGACGTTCTGAACGGTGCGCGGCGCATTGCGGTTTTAGAGAATGTAGTGGACGCGACAAACATCGGAGCGATCTTCCGCTCGGCGGCGGCGCTGGGCATGGACGCAGTGCTGCTTACCTCCACGTGCTGCGACCCGCTGACCCGGCGCGCGGTGCGCGTGAGCATGGGCACCGTGTTCCAGATTCCGTGGGCTGTGCTGGACGACTGGTCGCTTCTGCATCGCGCAGGCTTTTCCACCTGTGCGATGGCGCTGCGCGACGATTCAATTGCGCTGGGAGACAGCAGGCTTTCCGATCTTCCGAAGCTTGCCATCGTCCTCGGCGCGGAGGGAGACGGGCTTGCCGCCTCTACTATCGCCGCCTGCGACTACACCGTCCGTATCCCCATGGGGCACGGCGTGGATTCTCTCAACGTCGCAGCGGCAAGCGCGGTTGCATTCTGGGAACTTCGCTCCCGAAAGACTTGAATCAAGCCTTTCGGAAAAGGATACGCCTCGACTGCGCGCATAATTTTGCGCCAATGGCGCAAAATTCCACACTTGCGAGGCGATAGGTATTTTTCCGGTCGGCAAAGCCGCCGGATAAAATGATTTCTATTTTATTTTGCGCCTGCGGGCGCAAAACTCTACGAGGTTTCTCAGGTTTTTTCGCTGACGAATGCCGCGCCGAGAATCAGGACCGAGCCGACGGCGCTCAGAATGCTGAACGGCTCGTGCAGAACGGTCACGGAAAGAAGAATCGCAATCACGGGGTCGATGTAGCTGAAAATTGCAATCGTCTGCGCGCGCAGCGCCTTCATGCTGCCAAAGTACAGGGCGTAAGCAAAGCCCGTGTGGAACATGCCGAGAACCAGCAGGCAGGCAAGCGACACTGGCTGGAAGGTTTCCGCCGTGAAGCGCTCGCCCGTAAGCGCGCAGTAGGGCACCATCACGAGCGCCGCAGCGAGCAGCTGGACAATCGTTTTATCGTAGGCGCCGATATCCTTGAGCTTTTTGTTGCAGAGGATGACGCCTGCATACAGGCAGGCAGCGCCGAGCCCCAGCGCAATGCCGGTCAGCTCCCGCGCTTCCGGGATTCCCCCGCCGATGACGCCTGAGATCAGAATCATGCCGCAGAGCGCGACAAGAATACAGAGTCCTTTTTTCAGGTTCAGTTTTTCTCCAAGCAGGACCACCGCTGCCAGCGTCAGGAATACCGGCTGCATGTAATAGCAAAGCGTTGCCACGGCAACCGTCGTGTACCGGTACGCCTCAAACAGCAGCGCCCAGTTGAGCCCCATGATGCCGCCGGAGAGCAGCAGAATTCCGAGGTTTTTCCGGATGGCAGGAAGATCCAGGTTCTGACGGCGCACGGCAAGAAACAGCAGCAGAAACACCGTTCCGAGCAAGCCTCTGGACAGCGCAATCAGCCCGGAGCCGAGCGCGATGTTGCGCACGAACAGGCTGATCGTACCGAAAATGCACAGCGACGCAATCAGCTTGAGCTTTGATTGCATTTCAACACTTTTCACAAACAACCCCCTCACATTTTGTCAATTTGCCGGTTTTGCCTATCATATCGTATCAGGTTGCAGATTGCAAGTATGATCTATGGCAAAGACCGGAGTCCATAAAGGAGGAACCCACATGAAGGAAGTCAAAAGTCCCAAGAAGCCGCTGATCTATTACTATGGCGTTGTGCTTCTGGTGCTGCTCGTCTTCAATCTCGTTATCACACCGCTGCTTCTGAAGCAGGAGGTCACGGAGGTGGACTATGGCACGTTCATGTCCATGACCGAAAGCAAGAACATCGGGCAGGTGCAGGTCGAAGACCAGCAGATCGTCTTTACCGACAAGGACGAAAAGAACGTCTATCAGACAAACGTCATGGACGACCCGAACCTTACCGAACGGCTGTATGAATCGGGTGCGAAATTTTCCAAGGACGTCGATGCGTCGACCTCGCCGCTTCTGAGTCTTCTCATCACCGGTCTTCTGCCGATGCTGATTTTCATCGGACTCGGGCAGTATATGGCAAAGAAGCTGCGCGAGCAGATGGGCGGCAAGGACTCGCTGATGTTCGGCGGCATGGGAAAATCAAATGCAAAGATCTACGTGCAGTCCACCAAGGGCATCCGCTTTGACGACGTTGCCGGCGAGGATGAGGCGAAGGAATCGCTTGCCGAAATCGTCGATTATCTCCACAACCCGCAGAAATACACCGATGTCGGTGCATCCATGCCGAAGGGCGTTTTGTTAGTTGGCCCTCCGGGAACCGGCAAAACGATGCTTGCCAAGGCAGTTGCGGGCGAGGCAAACGTGCCGTTCTTCTCGATCTCCGGCTCGGAGTTCGTCGAGATGTTCGTCGGCATGGGTGCAAGCAAGGTGCGTGATCTATTCAAGCAGGCAAAGGAAAAAGCGCCCTGCATCGTCTTCATCGACGAGATCGACGCCATCGGCAAAAAGCGCG
>ERZ825896.79-NODE-79-length-119461-cov-7.317564_pt1 | contig 119461 bp, 162 predicted proteins | sample MGYA00519858_ERZ825896 | MGnify/ENA primary metagenome ERZ825896 (study PRJEB31778, sample SAMEA3449214) | human gut metagenome | biome: human gut; feature: human-associated habitat; material: faeces | place: United Kingdom | collected 2010/2012 ... | reverse complement strand
TTATCCAGCACCATCTTGAATTTGTTTTCGTTCGCTATGTTCAGGATCTTTACGATTTCTTTATAAGGAACTGTTTCGTCAGCATAAAGGGCGACGAACATTTCGGGCTCTTTTGCATAACTGTCTTGCAGGAACGGGGTGATCTCGTCAAACGTGACCTGCGTTTCCCGCTGGTTACCGAAGGCTACGTAGTAATTCAGGTTGGCATCGATGGTAACCCGCGTAAGCGGTTTGGCTGCCGTCTGCTTCTTGGCTTGCGGCAATGTTACCTTGATGGCATTCGGAATGACTACCGTAGAGGTGACCATAAAGAAGATCAACAGCAGGAATATGACGTCGGTCATAGAGGCCATGCTGAACGCTTCGTTTACCTTTGTTCTTCTTTTTAGAGCCATAATTTTTTATAATTGAAAATTGAAAATGGAGAATTGAAAATTAAATAGAGGAGAGTTGGCTCATCTTCAATTTTCAATTCTCCATTATCAATTAATTAGCCGGTTCATTTAATAAATCCATGAATTCCATCGTACGAGCCTCCATCTTGTTCACGACGTTATCTACTTGAGATACCAGATAGTTGTACGCGAACAATGTAATGATACCAACTACCAGACCGCCAACGGTTGTTACCAAGGCCTCATAGATACCGCCGGATAATAGGGAGACATCAACATTGGTGCCTGCGTTTGCCATATCGAAGAAAGCACGTACCATACCGGTTACCGTCCCAAGGAAACCAAGCATGGGAGCTCCGGCGGCGGTCGTCGCGATCAAGGGGAAACCTTTTTCCAGTTTAGCGATCTCCAAATTTCCGACATTCTCGATCGCTACGAGTACATCGTTCATCGGACGGCCCAAACGGGTAATACCTTTCTCGATCATACGGGCGGAAGGCGTGTTGGTGCTCCTGCATAAATTGAGAGCCGAGTCCACTTTTCCCTCGTGAATATAGTCTTTGATACGATTCATGAACGTCTCGTCTTCTTTTCCCGCACGGCGAATGATGATCAGACGTTGAACAAAAATATAAATAGCCATCAGAGAGAGCAGTAACAATACCACCATAATCCAACCTCCCTTAAAGGCAAGGTCTATCACATTGATTTCCGCTTCCGTAGGAAGGGTTACAGCCGTTAAATCCGGCATTTGATCTGCCGCCTGAGAGCCCACGGCCTGTAGTGAAAGTAAAATACTCATCGTTTCGAATTATGAATTATAATTTATGATTTATAACTATAAACTGTCACTTGTCAACTATTCAAGCATGCCTTGTATAAAGCGATCGTCTCTTGCAAACCATGGTAGAGCGCATCACAAATCAAGGCATGGCCGATAGAAACCTCCTCCAGCCAAGGGATATTCTTGTTGAAGAAAGCCAGATTTTCTAAGTTCAAATCGTGTCCGGCATTTACGCCTAATCCTAAGTTTTTAGCTAATTGCGCGGCCTCGACAAAAGGAGCGATCGCTTTGTCACGATCTTCCGGATAATAGGTCGCATAAGGTTCCGTATATAATTCAATACGGTCCGTACCTGTTTTCGCCGCTAGCTCGATATTCGCCAAGTCTGTTCCGACGAAGATGGATGTACGGATTCCTTGTGAGGTAAAGGTGTCTACCAATTCGCTTAAGTAATCGAAATTGTCCTTTACGTTCCAACCTGAGTTCGACGTGATGGCATCCGGAGCGTCCGGAACCAGTGTGACTTGGGTCGGTTTTACCTTCAATACCAAGTCGATGAATTTATCACAAGGATAGCCTTCTATGTTAAATTCTGTCCGGATAAGAGGTTTTAGTCCATAAACATCGCTATAGCGTATGTGTCGTTCATCCGGACGGGGATGAACCGTAATTCCTTGTGCCCCGAATAATTCACAGTCTTGCGCCACTTTCAGCACGTTTGGCATATTGCCACCTCTCGCATTACGAATAGTAGCAACCTTGTTAATGTTTACACTTAAATTTGTCATTGTATATCGTATATCTTTTTTCTTTCATTACATTTGCACAAAAGTATCGGCAAATTTAGCAGGATTTAGGGAATTAACAGAATAATGTTGGTGAAAGATTTCATAACAAAGGAAATTCCGGTGTTAAAAAGTTTTGACACAGCGGAATATGCGTTGGCGTTAATGGAGGATTTTAAACTCAAGCATCTTCCGTTATTGAGTGATAGCGCATACCAGTGTTTAGTGTCGGAAAAAGACTTATTGGCGCTGCCGGATCCTTCGGCTACGATCGGTGAGCCGGTTTTATTCGCTCCGGCGATTTCGGAAAATAGACATTTACATGAAGCGTTGGCAATGATAACCCGATATGGATTGAGCCTGTTGCCTGTGGTTTCCGTGGACGGAACTTATTTGGGGGCGATTACCCGGGATCGTTTGGTGGATGCTTTATCCGAGCTATGTAATGCGGAGGCGGCTGGAAGCGTGATCGTATTGGAAATGATGCCACAGGATTATTCATTAACGGATATCGCCCGTTTGGTAGAGGCGAATAATGCCCATGTCCTTAATTTGCTATCCCATCAAGATAAAGATACGGGCCGTCTGCTTATAACCCTTAAGATCGATTTGGAAGATGCCTCTCCCGTGATCCGTAGTTTCGAGCGTTTCAATTATACGGTGCTTTATCATTTTATGGAGAAGGGGATGGTGGATGATATGTTGCGGCAGCGGATGAATGAGTTATTACATTATATGAATATGTAAAGTAAGGAGCGTAGAATGAAAGTTGGAATATTTGGAAGTGAATATCAGATCGAGAGACAGAATCTGATTAAACGCCTGTTTGAGAAGCTTCGTGAACAAGAGGCTGATATTTATGTGGACAGCCCTTTTTATACATTCCTTACCGATGCTTTTGGTTTTGAGCCAGTGGTGAGCGGGCTATTAGTGGGTGATGAGTTTGATCTGGATATAGCCCTTAGCGTGGGAGGAGATGGTACGTTCCTTCGTACGGCGGCCCGGGTAAATAAACAGGATATCCCTATTTTAGGCATTAATACCGGACGGCTGGGTTTCCTTGCGGATGTCAGCAGTAATGAGGTTGAGGATACGCTGGATGAGATTTTTAAGAATTACTATAAGGTAGAGGAACGAACCCTCTTGCGTTTATATACGGAAGACCGTGCGTTTCGCGGATATAATTATGCCTTGAACGAGATCGCCGTGCTGAAGCGTGATAGTTCCTCGATGATTACGATTCATACATTCTTGAATGGGGAATATCTGACTTCTTATCAGGCGGATGGTTTGGTAGTGGCTACACCTACCGGTTCCACGGCCTATTCGATGAGCGTAAATGGGCCGATTATCGTCCCGCAAAGTAATAGCATTGTCTTGAGTCCGGTCGCTCCGCATTCCTTGAACGTGCGTCCGTTGGTGATTCCGGATTCAGATATAATAACGCTTCGGGTAGAGAGCCGGAATAAATATTTTCTGATCTCTTTGGATGGACGTTCGGAAATATTCCCGGCAGGTATCGAATTAAAGATGAGCAAGGCCGATTATACGACGAAAGTCATCAAGCGCTATAACCATACTTTTTATCAGACGCTTCGGGAAAAATTAATGTGGGGGGCAGATGTGCGAATGAAATAATATTGTGTGCGTCCAGTCTTTGTCCAAATAGTAGCGGATAGTATTGTATTTTGTAAGCTATTGATAAATAGATTATTCTGCATGAATGAACTGAACGTATCTTATGTCTTTTGTCCAGTTTTTCTATTATGGGGTAAAAAATAGGGGGTATTCGATGTCCAGCTATGTCCTCTATTTGTCCAGTGCCCTTTTTTGATACATGCTTTTTAACTCTTTACTTTTGTCGGCAGATTAAATCTAGCTTAATGGAAGTATTTTCAATTATTATTCCTGTCTACAATCGTCCGGAGGAGATAGACGATTTATTAAACAGTCTTACCCGGCAGACATATGTACATTTTGAGGTTATCGTAGTGGACGACGGTTCTTCTATACCTTGTGAGCCCGTAGTCAATGCCTATAATGACCGCTTGAGGATTCGCTATTTCTATATAGAGAATTCAGGCCCGGGCTTGGCTCGCAATCAAGGGGTACGTTATGCGGAAGGAGAGATCGTGATTGTCTTGGATTCGGATTGTATCGTTCCGGCCAGCTATCTGGAACAAGTACACGAGTCCTTGATGCGTTATAAGGTGGATGCCTTTGGTGGTGCCGACAGGGCGCATTCTTCTTTTTCCGCTATACAGAAAGCGGTCAATTACTCGATGACTTCTTTCTTTACGACAGGAGGGATCCGAGGAAGCCGGAGACATTTGGATACATTCTATCCTCGGAGTTTTAATATGGGAATGCGGAAAGAGGTGTATGAAGCCTTGGGTGGTTTCTCTGATATGCGTTATGGAGAGGATATAGATTTTAGTATCCGGATTTTTGCGGCAGGCTATAAATGCCGTTATTTTCCGGGCGCTTGGGTCTATCATAAGCGAAGAACAAATTTCGTCCAGTTTTTCCGGCAAGTATGGCATTCGGGGTACGCTAGGATTATCTTGTACCAGAAGTACCCGGAATCATTGAAATGGGTACATTGCCTGCCGGCCTTATTTGTGGTAGGTCTGCTGGGGGTATGTATTTCCGCTTTTTTCGTTCCAAAGGTATGGGGGCTATTGTTATTTTATATTTCGCTGATCTTTTTTGACGCTTTAGTGAGAAATAAGAACGGAATCGTTGCGTTGTTATCTATCATAGCGGCTTTTGTCCAATTGATCGGATATGGGACAGGCTTTTTGGAAGCGATTTGGAGAGAGGGAATTCTAAGAAAGAAGTATTAAGATAATAAATACTATTTATATGAAGTTTGCGCTGCACACATCTACTGCCATAAGCTCGGTTCTAAAGGAGCCGGAGCATTTCTATGTAGATATTTATTATCTGATCATTTTAATCATCGTCGCTTTTACCCTGCTTCTGTTATCTTTTTTGCGTTATCACCTTTATAAGACAAAAAAGGAGAAAGAACTGAGAGAAATAGCGAGTCTTGTGGATAAAAATGAAATCTTGATACAACGTTATAGTCGTGAGATGTCGCACATCAAGGAGCAATTGGAAGCGAAGGAGAAATGTTTGAAGGAATACCAGCATGCGGCTCAGTGGAAAGCGCATCGTGACGTGGAATCCTTGATCAAGGAAAAGGAGCGTTTGGCGAAGTGTTTGCTGGAACAGTTGGATACGTTCAAGAAGCTGAAGATACTTTCTAAATCGGAAACGATATTGCCGGATTCAGATTGGAGAAACTTGATCGAGATCGTAAATACTCTTTATGATGATTTTATAAGTCGTTTACGTGTCGCTTATCCGGATTTGACAGAGGATGCCATTCGTTTTTGTTGCTTGATCAAATTGCGGCTAACCTCGGCGGAGCTGATGTCAGTCTTGAATGTGACGAAGGACGCTATCTATAAACGCAAATTTCGTTTGAAAAAAGAATTGATGCCAGATGATGATCCTCGTTCCCTCGACGATTTCTTGGGAAGCTATTAGATCTGAACGAATAGTTTTCTTGTTAATAACTATGTTTTAGGGCATGATTTCGTTAAATCGAGTTAAGCGAATGAATTTTGCAAATAATTCAGTATGCTACATAACATAAAACCACCTATATTTGTACTGTGTTTTTCATGGTATTAGATTTAAGGTTAACAATTGAGATTGGCTGTCCCGTGACGGATAGCCTTTTTTTGTTTATATACATAGAAGAGTGTGTGTAAATTATTGAACTATAATCAATTGAATGTATGTAGGTAAAACGGCTTTTGAGTCATTTTACATCAGATCAACCCAAAACCAAATGCTTATGTAGGTTTCCATGTAGGGAACACAAAAATACTACACATAGGCACAAAAACTAAACTAAAATGTTCACTATCAATGTCAAAATGCAAGATGTCTCTAAGAAAGACGTGAAGAAAAAAGCGAAATCCGAGGAAGGTAATTATCAGAAGTTAGAATTGATATTCTACAAGCCGGGATACCCACGTGTGCCAAAAGTCCTGAACATCTCAGGATTAAGAAAGGATTGGGACGAGAAGAAACAGTTATTTAAAGAAAAAGACTCTGATTGTATTGCTAAGAATAGGCAGATCATAGAGGAAAAAATGAAGTATCAAGTAGTCGCAGAGCAATGGGAGACTGAGAATGCTACATGGTCGCCCAAAATGCTTTCTCACTATTTTGATTTAAAGCAACAGGATGAAGGAGTGTCTTCAGAAGAAAATCCGGTATCTGTTTCTGAATTGATAGATATACGTATTGAGTATTTTCGTAACCTGAAGAGAGAAAAGAACGGAAAGATGATAACAAGCTCCAGTAATGCGGAAAATTATCTATATCTTAAAAATAGCTTGATTGAATTTACTAAGTCAAAATATAATAGAAGCTTCTCTTCCTTTTATTTTTATCATATAGATAGTCAATTTGTTCAGGACTATATCGACTTTGTTATTAAAACTGGTATCAAAAGGGGTAATAAGGGGGGACTGCCACATAAGCTGAGATTGTTAAGGTCTATCGTTACCGTGGCTGAAAAGAAATACAAATATTATGGTGCGGATTCAAGTATATTCGTTCCGGTGAAGAAGCTAACAAAAGAAAAACCTTCTGAAACAAAAACTATTTCATATTATTCTATCGGACGGATTGAGAAAATAGATCGGAGCCTATTTACCAAAAAAGAGAACTTGCACATTGATATGTTTTTGTTTTGTTATTATACAGGAGGTATGTGTAATATAGATGCTTGTTTTTTAACTCGTGATTCCATTAAAGAAGATATGGTTGATTATGAGCGAATAAAGGTTTGCCGTAGAGCCAAACCCTTATTGACAAATAAAGCAAAAGCTATTATAGACAAATACAAGGATGAAGGATATGCAGATTTTATTTTCCCAGTATTTACCCATAAGCATAATACCGAAGACAAACAATATCTTAGAGTGAAGGGGTTTTCTATGAAAGTGAATGCGACATTAAGGAAGGTTAGAGAAATACTAAAGATTAGAGACAAAATAACTTGGAACTCTTGCCGTGGAACCTTTATTTCAAAAATGATAGATTCTGGGTACAACCCTATAGTTGTATCTAATTTTGCCGGGAACAGTCCTGAAATGATCTACAAACATTACTATAAGAACGTGAACCAGAAATCTATGCTGAAGAATATGAATGAAATATTCTGATGAATATAACAAGAGGCGATACCCAAAAGTACCGCCTCTCTGTTTTATGTAAGCCACGGATTTTTATAGGGGTCATAATCTGTCTGAAAAGTCGCCATTTGCCAGTCGGTAACAGGTTTGTTGTCTTCTGCCAATCGTCTGGGTATTTGTGGGTTGATCTTTAATTTTGAAGCATCATTAAGCCATTTCATTGAACTTTCGTAATCTTTGATCCTCACAACACTCACGTTGTTCGCTGCAATAAGTTTGCATAATTCATAAATTGCGAGTCGAACCATGTGCTTCTTCAGATTATAGTTCCGAGGATCACTGAGAGAAAGATTTTTTCCTATTTCCGGAATATCACTGTTTACATCAATTTCCGGAAAGAACACCTTATCATTGTAAACCACATATTCATGGTCGGATAATTCATACTGGTTGTATTTTGGATCATAATCTGCGATTTCACCCCAGTTTTCAGAATTAATAGGGACTATATTATTGTCGAAGTTCTCCAGAGAGATCAAAGTGAAGTAGTCACCTTTGTATTTAACCACATCCCAAAGTTGGTACTCAATAGGTTGCCAGTCTGAGTATTCAGCTTTCGTCCATCCATTCACCATTGGTATTCTAATATTACTAAATTTGTATCCGTTATCAGATAAGCAGATATAGGCTACATCATTATAAAGAACAGTGTCACCTTTGTAGTAAGTTGAAAACTGACTATAATTAGAAAGGGACTCTATATTAATATTAGTATCAAAAAACTCTTCCCAGTAATCAGTATCAGCCGGAGCCTTATACGAACTGATAGATTGAATAACTTCATGTATTTTCCCTTCATAATAAATATGTGCTCCAATTGGAAATGTTATTTTCCGATCATATTCAGCTATGTACTTTCCTTTGTTTAGTTCATTCTGAACTTCATAGTTTTCACTTAAATATTCCACAATGCTTGTCTCAGCAGCCTCTTCCGCTTGAACAAAGCATTCCATATTACCTCTTGTCATTTCAGATAAAGCCTTCTCTGTAATAACTCCCAAGTAATCATTATTATTTAAAAATCGTCTATACATTGTTTTTATTGATTAATAGTTAAACCCTTCGTAAACTGTAGCTGTAGATACGATATTGCAATTATCATCCCCTCGTTGGTACTTCTTCCAGCTATCTCTCAAATAGTAGCACAATAGGTAATCCAGACAGTCTGAAAGGTGGCCGTATTTTTCGTATTTTACGCCCGTTTTTGGGTCTGAAACTTTAGCCTTACTCTTTGTCCCGTCTTCATTCTTTAACTGGTAAATAAGGTCTTCTGTGAGCTTCCTACAGCGTATATCAATCTGTATTTCCCAACCATCGTATCCATCAAATACTTCGTTTACAAACTCGCAACGTGTGACCTGTGGAGGTTGCTTTTTGAGTAGTTTGATTTTAGGTCGAAGTATTCCCTTTCCAAGCGTGTCTTTAATGATAGTGAAATTATTAACTCCATCTTCATTTGTTGTCGAACGCTGTAAACCTGCGGGGTCTCCTGACACATCCACACCACCTATCTGTTTTTCTCTATATAATTTTTGTTTTATCTTTCTCGCTAATGCCGGAGTGTTATTTTCTTTGTTTTCTGGTTTACCAAGAATCTCTTCTAAAATATACACTTTCTTTTTATCATAATCTATTTGAGATAGAAAAGTGGACATTTGGGGAGCAACATTAAAGTCCCAGACGGAAATTAATGTCCTTGTTGGATCATACACTTTTTCTTTAAGTCCTGTAATAAGATGCTTTCCTCCATCAAATTTGTGATATATTGCCATATCGTTTGCTTCTACAAAGTCCCAGTTTCCATATAAAAGCCTTTCTTTCGTGGCCTGATCCCTGATCTTATTTAAGGCTGCTTCATACGTCTGTCTAAATGCAATATCTGGATTATCAAATACGGAAAATGGCACATAGGCTTCACCTTCTCGGCAGACTACTTTATCTCCATTTTCATCTTGAACAAAACGTGATCTTACCCAGTTCGTAGTGGGGTTGGTGCTCATAAACATTCTGGAAGTTTTGAATGTTTCATGTGTTCTCCAGCGTAAACGGGAAAACAGCACTTCAATTGCTTTTTCAGAAATTTCAGATACCTCGTCCACCATAGCGATAGTGTATTCACTGGAACCGAAGCGTTCAAAGTTTGGGTCTGATGGAAGATCAACCATTTCTTTCATAATGATTACACTATCATTCCAAAATGTCAAAGTCCCTTCCAGATTGTTTATTTTATAGTTTACTTCCTCTTTTAATCCCCAAGCTTTTAATACAGTTTTGATCGTATTCCATGTAGACTCCTTCAATGATTTGATAGTCTTTCTGGCTACTACAGCCCGGATGTTCTCAAATCGCATACAGGAGCTTATTAACCAGACACTTCCGAGGTAAGACTTACCACCACCTGCCGCCCCGCCCCCTAAAATTAATTGAGGTAAGTCTTGATTTTTACAACATTTGCATTGAGGTTTGTATTGTGGGTTGTGTTTTAGATCGTATCCTATAAGAACCTGTTCTATCTCTCCACCGCACTTTGGGCAAGAATTTGGTTGTAGCAATTTCCACAATTCATATTGTCTTGGTGATGGTTGAAAATCAATTTTTATATTTTTAGGAGGCTTTAGTTTTCCCGTAGCCATATTATAATGCGTTTGCAGCTATAGTGATAATACAAACTGAAGCAACAATTAATAATGTGAATTTTATGTGTTTATGTATCATAATATAAATGTGGTTAAATAAATAGCACCCAACAGTTTACCGAAGGGTGCTATTGAGTTTTGTTATGAAATATAGATTGTGATACTTTGTTCTTTTTTCAATAAATCATTGAGTTTGTCTGAAGTAGCCCTTGATTCAAGGACTTTTCCCTTAACTTTATTCTTTCCTACAATAATGCACCCGGCACTTGCCTTTTCATCATTTCCTGAGTGAATTAAAATCCCAATAAAATGGGGAACATCATGGAGGAATGGTAGAACTCTTTTGAACCGAGGTGAATATTCCATAGTGATTTTATATTCTCCAGCAGGGATCGCAGTTTCCTCATATACTTTTTGTGAGCAAGCGCAATTCTTACCTTTCGGAGTGTTTGGGCAAGACGAAGGAAGACTTCTCACAGTATCCTCTATTGTGTCGCAAAAATACTCACCATTAATGTACAGGCGGCCAATCGTATATGTCTCGCCTTTGAAAATTCGTCTTAATTGTAAATCCATTTGTTATTTGTATTTAAATGTATATCCATGAACTGATTTGAACTTAGGCTCACATTTTAGAACCCTTATTACTGCCCTTCTGTCATATTGTAAAGAGTTACACATTTGCCTGATGGAGTCCCAAGTATCAATTGTATTTCCGTCTTTATCTACTCTTTCTATAGCTTTTCTGGCTGGTTGAGATAGCGTGTTGTTGCTGTTTTTCATAATTGATATTTATAAAGAATAGTAATATTGGAAAGGGGGTGGTTATAAATGAAAAAAGGCAGCTTAAAAAGCCGCCTTTTGTTCTATTAAGTGTTTTGATATATACCCATTCATTTTTCTTCGCAGTTGCCTTAAACTATTACAGTAAGAGTTTTTAATGATGTTCCCATCATAAATATCCCTTGCGTAATATATTCCAGTTATGATATTTTGATAGGGGAATGAATAACCGTTTTCCCACCACCCATAAACGGATTGTTCCTTTGGTAAATGTGAAGTAGAAGTATCTTTAGTCATTATTGAATAAGAGCACTGATCTTGTCAATCTGGTTTTGTGTCTGTTTTTGAATTGCTAATAGTTTTTGGTTTTTATCACCGATTTTCTGGATTTTAATATTATTTTTGTTTACCTCTGTGTTTATTCCAGAACTGATAGTCTCCAGACTTTTAATTGTTTTTGTAAATACTTTGTTTGCTTCTTTAAGCTGATTTGCAAATGATCTTCTAAAAAACATAATTCTTTTACTTTTTGATTTTGATGTATTCTGAATATTTAATTTCCGCATAGGGATTATCACTTGATATTGTCTGATGTACTGCTTTAATTTTCCATTGCCACCATAGAAATTTATGTTTGTATTCAATCCAAATGGCCTGATTTAGTGTTATTGGAAGACGAGCATTCCCGGTAAGCTTGTTATTCTCTATTACTCCATCAAGTTTTAGGTATGGAGTATCCATTTTCACTGTTTTAATGTAAATAGGAACTGTGTCTCTTTCTGAGATCGAATCTTTTACCTCTGCTTCAATAGGAGCATTGATTTCTACCTTATGTTTAGCAATAGCTTCCAGATTTTTGATCTTTACACCCATCTTCTCGATCTTTTCTTTATCTTCAGCCCGGTATTGCTTATATTCATTCAGAGAGATTGTAAGCGTTTTAATGTCAAGAGCCATTGTGGACGAATCAATCTGTATCCGTTTCTTTTCAGATAAAAGAGCCTCTGAGTTGTATTTGTACTTGTCTCGATCTTCTATTAGCTTTTCTCTTGATCGGAATAATGCGCCAGATGTTATGGATAAAGCTACTATCAGTAAAAGTAAATACTTATTCATTTTTTCTCCATGTTTCCATTAGGTGTAATTCTGTAATAATCAGTTTCTATTCCCCCATCCATGCAAATCTTGAATCCGTTATCAATACTAAAACTTGCGGCTGAATGTGCTTCCCATGAATTATTCCATTCTTCAATTACCGTCGTTTTATGGGGGACATTTCCAAATCGTGATTCAACGTATGTATATGGAGCTGTCATTTTACTAAACTGATCTGGAAACTGTGCTCTGATCTTTACGTCTTCTTTCCATTGTGGGAGCCTGATATAGTCACATTTTTTTTCTTGGAGCATGTAATAGGCTAAGGGGTATGGAAGCCTATTACATGGCATGTACCTCTTTGCTTCAAAATCCTTTTTGTTAATATATCCTGAATAACCATCTTCTGTTTTAATAAGAAACCCTTCTTCGTTTCTATCCCTATCGTTAATTGCCCCAACATTGTAAACCCTCTTTAAAAACGCAGCCTTAGTGATCGGCTCCGCTTCTATTATTTCTACTCTTAAAAATTTTTCCATATTATAGTTTTTTTATTGACTCTAAAGGAATAAACCATTCTTGTTCTCCTTGATAATCTACATCAAGTAAGATCATATATCCTTTACTTTTTCTTGAATGGTGAGTTAAATCTTCAATAATTACGCCAGTTCTATGAACCAGATCGGATAGTTTTAATTCTTCCAGTTGATTTGAGTGTTTAATCACTACTTTGTCTTTGAATGCAATATTCATTAGTTTTGGTTTATTATTTGTTATACAAAATATCATATTCTCTTTGTCTCCTTCTTTGTATGGAAGGAATAATCTTTCCCCTATATCTGCAAAATGACACATATTCATTATAAATATCACGATCTCCAGACTTCAACTTTTTTATTAGTTTGCTGGTGGGTTTATCTTTGTGTCCCAATAATGTGTATTCTCCCACATTGTAGGCTAATACACCAAGAAGCAGAGAATCTTTTCCAAATTGCCGGAACACGGAACATTTCTGTTGAAGGTCTTTGCGTAATAATTGATCCGCAAATTCTTCAGAGATATTATGATTGAAGGTGTCTTTGAGGGTTAACTTATGGCCGTACCCAACATAGGGGTGGTGTTTTTGTGTATGCCACCCTTCACTTTCTTTTATTATTTGAACAGCATCTTCAAAAAGATCGTTGCTATTTTCAGTACAAATCATTTCTCTATTTGGAATTGAAAATAGACATACCGGAATCGTATTTGTAGATGTTGGGAAGAAAATTAGGATAGCGATAAATGCTAAAATCCTTTTTGTTGTCAAATTATTAGGTTTTGGTAACTATAATATAGTTAGGTTTTTACTTATGTATGTTCGATCATTATTTTTCGCTTAATTGGTTAGTATGTAATTATTTGTAAGCGCAAAAGTAGCATAAAAAAAAAGAACCACAAAATAATTATGGTTCTTTTTTTGCATGAATTTGAGTTTTATCGTTTGTTTTTCAATAGTTCTTTTACATCTGATCTGACTTCTTTTAGATCATCACGCATAGATGTAAACTGGGTCATGGTAGCCTCAAACACCGTTTTGTCAAGTTTTATTGCATCTATCTTTTTATATTGATCGTCAAGTTTTAATTCCAAAGTGGAACATTTGTTAGATAATTCATTTATTTTATTGGTGTTGTTGACGTGTTGTATATACATTGTCATCAAAAACGAAATGATAACCATAACCGATTTAAAGTGGTCGTTTACAAATTCCTTTATCTGCGTCATGTTATCCTGTAGTTAATATGACAGAGAATGCTTTTGATACAGACTCTATCATTTTGGTTGCTACTTCAGAATCTTTCAGGCCATAGATCGCAAGCCCAAGAATAGCGAAAATATAGATCGCACGTTCAATAGTTTTTCGGCTGATATGGATTTTATTCATTCTTTTCAGTGGTTTGTGGTACTATCACATTGAAGATAACACCACCTTCTCCAGCTCCTTCTATTTTAAGTTTAGTTTCCTGAGCGTGTTTGATAGGGTATAAATCCATCAGGGCTTTGGCGGCATTAACAGAAACGGCACGTAGTGGAGCAGGAGAGAGTTTTTGTCCCCACTTATCCTTATAGATAGCAGTGGATGTTTCCTCCATGACAGACCGTAAGGTTTCGGTTACTTGTAACTTAACGGCAATTGTTGTAATATCGTTTTGCTGTTCTTCAATTAATTTTTTGATTAGTTCAGAGATATGTGGATTAGTAAGTAAACGTCTGCTTTTAAGGCTGACATTCTTGATGTCTTCGCCATATACTTCTTTATAACATTTGCAATGTTGTCCAGCAAACTGAGAGCCTCCATTTACATAAAGATCACAAAATTGTCGTTCCTCTTTTGTGAGTCCAAATTCCTCTTTTATCTCTTCTGTTGTAAGCACTTTCTTTTCTTCTTTCATAAGCTTTACATATATAAAAGCCCAACAATTTCTTTGCACTGCTGGGCTTTGTTTATAAAAGAATAGGGTAATTATCCCTCTTCAGTTTGTTGTTTTGTTATATCAGGTTTCTGAGCAATCAACTGCTTCATTAATGCTTGATAGAATACGTCTGCAAGGGCATCGGCACAAGATTCAGCATCAGTAAGGGTATTGATTAATCGCATATTAAAAGAAACATTTAGATCATATCCGGTAATAGCTGCCATCAGTTCGTTTCCATCATAATTCAACACTCCATACATCATTTTATCTGAATCCTTTTTGAAGGAAACAATTTCCTCTGTTTCTGTTTTTTCAGGTAGATTATCAAGATCGAACTTGATAATCTTCTCTCCCTCCTTTTCAATATATTCCATATAAATCAAATTTTAAAATGTTCTCTTGTTTTTTCTTTCTTCTGTAATGTTGCCCCACTGCCAGTACCGTCACTATTTCTCAGCCTATTAGAACATACAACAGCTATATTTAAGGTTGCTGTAACGTCGGCATCAGCATCGTGGGCATCATCTAATTCAATACCTAATCGCTCTGCCAGTAATTCAAGTTTATATGAAGTGACGCTACTGTCCCCGGCAAATGTTAGTTTCCCCAGATCAATAGTATCTAAACAATGTGGCTGGAAGTACCCCCAAAAATCAGTTATTCCGGCAAATACTTTGGCGAACTCTTTTAACTTCCCACCATACGCCATCAATTGCTGCAAAAAACCTTTATCAAAATCAATGTTTTGACCTATTAGGATTGGTTTAGTGTCTTTGGCTTTGGATAAGGTATTTTTTTCGGCAAAAGCAATGACATCCTCTGCTACTTGTTCTATGTCTTTTCCTTTTGTTTCCAACATTTTCATGGTTATTGCTGAATAAGTTAGTGCTTTTTCAGAATAAGTCATAAGTTCTTGTCCTTCTTCGATTTCTGCTTCTCTTTTATTTTTTAGAACTTTCTTCCTCTGTTTTCCTGATATATCTTTTTTGTGGTATGGTTTAATATACGAAACGTATTTGTCTATTACCTCCCAAGTATCAAGTCTAACAGCTTGTAAGGCGATCTGGGTACAGGCTCCGGTGGTGGGGTCTAAATCTCCAGTTTCAAAGTCTAATACAATACCAGTATAAATTTTAGGTTCATCTTTTGGTGCTGCCATAATCAAATATTGGTTTAAGTGGGGGTAGTGTATGTTCTACCCCGTGGTTATTTACTATAATCTGTTTATCTCTTCAAGTATCTTTTTCTCAAATTCTTCGAGAGAACTGTTATTACAGATGATACAATCGTAAAAACTATCATCAATATGTATGCGTCCTTTATCTCTTTGAAGTCTCTGAGTGTCTATTCCTCTTTGCTTTAATGTCTCTTGTGAACATTTTATAGCTACCGGAATAATCAGGTATTTATTGCTGAACTGTTTGGTTAATATTTCTAATCCTATTTCATCTATCACATAAGTGCAAAGGCCATCTTTAGGAACCTGAGAGTGAAGAGCGAAATAATCATTTCCCCCAAAACAAGTATAAGCCAACATCTCTTCTTTTGAAGGGAATTTATCTTTTGAAATAAAATGGTGTTCAATCCCTTCCTTTTCCCATGAACGTTTTGGTCTTGTTGTGTACGAAACTATAGTTGGGATATTCAGTTTATTACATAAGAACTCGGCCATGTGTGTTTTGCCAGACCCCGATGCTCCTACAATAGCAATAATTACAGGTTTCATTAAATCTTATGGGTTGTTGTATATCCTTTTTTCTTATGTTTAAACTGAACAGTCACTTCATAATCTTTCAAAATCATAGCATTATTGATTGTTTTACAATTCCTAATGCTTGATCCGATGGCACGCACAGCACCTTTTACTCTTTCTTCTCTGTTTCTATGAAGAGCGTTGAGTTCTTCGTTAGTTAATGTTACCCGGAAACAAAGTCTTCCATTTACTACTTCATAAACTGGTTGCTTGTAGCCTCTCAATTGATTAATAAACTGGATGTCCTCTCCAGAAAGTCTTACTCTTTGTGACATTTACACGTTAAATAATAATGATGATTTATAAGTCTGTAAATTGTTGCAGCCGGAATAATCACTGTATTTGATAATTGCGGTTACTATAATCATTTTATTTTTAGAATTAATAATCTGTCCCCGGTGTTCTTTGTAATAATCATCCCACATCACTAATTCAATGATGTCATTGTTTTGTTGAAGTTTGATTTTACAGAAGATTTTCTTATCTCCGGTTTTCTTATCTTTATAAGATATTTCATCATGCTCCAAAATAGTTGCACACACCACAATTCTCTTTCCTTCATTATCCAAATCAAGAGCATCCCTGAGAGTCATGTAGCTTGCTTTTCCTTTAATAGAAAGTTTCGCTTCGGAATTATCATAAATTCTTCTATAATCTATGGAGCCTATACCAGAAGTTTCAATCTGAAGTGCTGACCAGAAATAGTGTTTGTCTATCATTTCTATTGGAAAATCTTCATCCTTTATTGTAAATCCAAGTTCTTGTGCGGCATTTTTAAGAACCCTATATCTTTCAGGAAGTGATTTAACATTCTCTATTTTATCAAAACATCCGGCTAAAATCAAATTTTTAACCTGTCTGGCATTTACAGGAACACGAACAGCTTCTTCTTCATTATCCGGATCATCCCAGTATTCATATTTTTTGAGCTTATATTTGAAAATCCGATGAATGAAGTTTTCAATAGAAGTAAAAGTTCCAGCCTTTGTTCTTTCGTCGATTATATAATCTACTGTTTTTACACCAACCATTTTAATCCTTGTTAAAGACCAGAATATTTCGTCTGTTTGGTAGTCTGTAAAAAATTGCGAACCCGAAATATTAATATTGGGTGGCACAATTTTAGCTTTACTGCATTGTTCCATTTCTGACATCAATAGGGGGATTTCATCGTCTTTAGCCCACTGGAGCGCAATCGTATAAAAAGCAGATGGATAATTCGTTTTTAACCATGCCCCGCAATAGGCCGTTAATGCGTATGCTGCTGCATGTGAACGATTAAAAGAATACTTTCCAGCCACTTCTATTTTATGCCATATATCCTTAGCTTCATCTTGTGGACAACCGTTTGCAATAGCTCCATTAATAAAATCTTCTTTTAAAGTTGCCATCAGGTCAGCTTTCTTCTTACCGATAGCTTTCCTGAGTAAGTCCGTTTTACCTAAGTCGAATCCAGCCAAAGTATGTGCCACTAACATGAATTGCTCTTGATAAGTAAGAATAGAAAAAGTGTTCTTTGTAGCTTCATAAGTCCCATAGTTATATACTGGAGCCGCTTCTCCATGTTTATATCTCACATAGTCATCAGTAGCCCCAATTTCCAATGTGGCAGGACGATAAAGTGCGTTTATCGCTATAAGGTCTTCTATGTTATCCGGCATTACTTCCATGATAAATTTAGTAATACCTCTTGACGAAAACTGGAACACGTTTTGAGTGTATCCATCAGACAATATTTTATATGTATTGGGATCACCAATTTCATCTTGTGTAATGCTTTCGATTGTATAGTTTTTATTATACTCCTTATTCACGATATTGATAATGGCACTTAATTTTGAAAGTTCCTTCGTAGCCAAGACATCTTCTTTTAATAGCCCGATTTCGTCTACAGCATATCCATCGAACTCAGAGACCAATAATCCGTCCATTTTTCTGATTGGTAAAAAATCAAAACACTCAACATCCTGACCATCTTTGGTTTCTGGTGTTACAATAATGGCCGAGGCATGAATTGATGTAGATTTAGGTTGCCCCATAATGGTACGAATGTCTTCAATTACCAGAGGATAATCCTTGATAAATTTATTGACTTTTTTATTAGTTGCTGCAAGTAAGAATAAATCTGTCCAGCTCATTTTATCATCATCAAATATGGCTGTGATATAATTTACAATAGCGTGAGGAACACGATGTACTCTGGCTACGTCTTTCAGTACTGCTTTTAATTTCAATGTGGTGAAGGTTCCAGCAGAGAACACACGCTGTTTTCCATTGATATTGTATCTTTCTTCCAAATACTCTTTCATTTCTTGGCGACGATCTGAAGCATAATCGACATCAATATCCGTCTCACGGCAGGGCGGAATGTCCGCCCTGCACAAGTCCCTTTCCGACAAAGAGATCAATCGCTAATGTTGATTCTTTGGCTTTTTTTAATTTTACGTTTAATACTTTCATTTATTCACAATTAAAGTTGTCATCTTGATCTTTTGTGGTATATACATTGTCTTCATTGTAGTCACCATCTGTATTCCACTTAGTTTTGGTTTTTGGAATCATTTATATTTCATTTATCGTCCATACTATATCTTTGTTATCTATTATTATATCGTCTTCCGGAATTAATTCATCTGCATATACTGTCATCTCTTTATCATCACGTTTGATTCTAACTTCTGCATCTCGGAACACTTTAATGATCTTGTCTCCTTCTAATTTAAGTTCAACGTAAGTTTCATTAGGTTTAATTTCAATATCGTCACCGATTATTGTTACATTATCAACCCAATTCAAACCACATCGTTCAGGGACAAGAAATCGACTGAAGATCAGATCGTATTTAATGGGGTCTATCGAAATTATACCCAATAAATATGAAACTAATGAACCTCCAGCAGAGCCACGCCCAATACCAGTAACAATCCCTCTTTTTCTGGCTTCATTTACCATATCCCATTGAACGAGGAAATAGTCAACATTATTGGTAGACTCTATGATATAAACCTCTTCTTCAAGTCTTTTTCGGTATTTATCGTGATTCTCTTTAGGTATCTTTGTTTCTAATCCCTCTTCCAGTAGATCAAGAAACATATTGTGTCGATCTCCGTATTTTTTTTTCTCTTCAGGTAGCATTATGTATTCAGGCATATACATCTTTCCTGTTTCAAAATAAGCTTCAGCATTATTCGCTATATCAATCGTATGCTTACACATCCTTTTCAAGAGAGAATAAATATCCCATTTCTCTGGATCAAATAATGACTGGAACATTTCATAGTGTTCATCTATGTCTTTGAAATATTGATCGTTGCTTTGTTCATGGGCGGCTCCCTCGGCAATCTTATTTAATATGATCTTGTTTTTTGCTTCATCTTGATCCGGGTAGTAATTGTCGCAGATCAGAATAGGCTCTATCGAAAACAAGTTTTTTTCTGGGAAATAGAAATTGTCAAAATAGTATTTAGTTGCATGTAAGACTTCCGTATCAATACGATCTGCCTTGTATTCACTCAAATCCACTTGATAGAAAACTTTATCGAAAGCATCCTCCAATTCATTAATAACATGTAAGTTACTCTTCATCCAGTAAGAAGACAATTTGCCAAATACCAGAATGTTTCCTTCTCCACGAGACAATAGTTGGGAAAGGGTAATGGTATTGTTTTCTGAGTCAACCATGATTTCTTTTTGTATTCTGAGAAGGTTTTTTAACCCCTTCTGAGACAGACAATAAATTTTCATGTCTACCTTATCATCATAAAAACTAAGTGTAAACGAATATCCAAACACATGTTTAATTCCAGCTTTAGAACATTCTTTTTGCAAGTTAAGTGTTGCCGCCATAGTATTACGGTCACAAATACCTATGGCTGGATGGCCGAGAAATTTTGCTTTCTTTATCCATAAGCTAAGATCGCCTGATCCATTGAGTAATTCATAGGGGGTGTGTACTCCCAAATTTACATAAGGAATGTCTATTTGGGTTACTTTTCTCTTTCCGATATACTTTAGAATATTGAATTTAAAGTCTTCTCGTAAATCATAATAAAACCAATTGAAGCCGAATTTGAATACGACATAATTGATCCCTTCTTCCATCAATACGGAAGGTGTTTCCATCAGATTAAAACTGATGTCATCCTCTTTTCCTTTGAAGATCGAATGTACGTTGCTCAGATCGGTAAAAAACATCTTCCCAAAATCTTCAATTTCGATAACTTCATTGTCTATCTTGATGAAAGATATTTTGTTAGAGTTTAACCAGTCTATTAATTCTTCCATAATTTACTGTCCTTGTATTTTGGTTAGTTTATATTGTATAGGGGTTTTTAAACCAACTGAGAAAATATCGTAAATTTCCCAGAAATCTAAATCCTCCCAGTCTTTTGTTGCATCTGGAATGTCAGCAATGAATACGTCAAAATATTCATTTAGTGAACTTGATGCTTTTTTTATTGCATCAACCGCATCTCCATCAAATCCAAGTACCACTGTTTTAACTCCTTTGCTTTGAAGTTTATAGATTTGTACCTGAGAGATTTTTTTCCCGAAGGTTGCGACAACTGCTACATGTTGATTGTCGTATAATTCCAGCTTTCTGGTTAATGCAATCACATCGAAGATTCCTTCCACGATAATCACAGTGTCCGTCTCGTCTTCAATCACAGAATCATAATTGTAGAGCAGCTTTACAAAGTCGTTTTCTGTGGAGTTCCGGTATCGCATTATCATGTACTCACCATTTCTCTTTGCTGCTTTATTGTGCTTGTCTATTTCATCTTTAGGCCAAATGTGGCGGGAAACGTAGCCCACTATATCACCAGAATCAATTATCAAGAAAACAATATAGTCGTTAAATTTGAAATTTAGACCACGAGTTGTGCCAACCGGAAAGCGATCATAATCATCATAAATAAACCCTCTGAATTTCAAGTAAGAATTAGAGTAACATCTTCTAAAGCAGTCTGGAGGGGAGATTATGTTTAGTGAATCGTCTATTTCTTCTTCATCAATTAAACGAAAAAGAAGCTGTGTATCCAGTTTTGCATCTAAGTCTGTTGTTTGAGCTATGATTAAATCCGGCCTATCTATAGTCGTTAGAAGTTGTTCAAGAGTATATGTAGAAAAGCCACAAGAGAAACAATGGCTCATAAAAGGTTTCTTCTTTTCAGTCTCCTTACCTATGTATATTCCATATTTCCCATTTTCTTTACCGCAATTTGGACATTTGGGTACTATAAGGTTTTTGTTGCTACCGTCTGGTTTTGCTCCAAGTTCAACCATTAATTCTTGAATAAGATGGTTACGTTCGGCTTTGGTTAAGTCTTTGTTCATATTACATGTCAAAATTTTTGGTTAAATACTTATAATGTAGCCTTGTATAAAGGGGTTGCAAAAGTAGGTTATTAATTCCTTTAAAACAAGAAAAGCTCATAACTTTTTTGAGTTACGAGCAATTTTCTTTCAATCTCTACTAATCTTTAGTCCCATAGTCCTTTTATGGTCATAGAAAATTTCGTTTTGGTAATCAGTTGCAATTTTAAATGTGTCTCCTTTCTTGAAAAACCTCGCTTTTGCTATATGCAAGCGCATTGTATCTTCGTTTCTTTCGGCTTCAGATTGGTTCAGTGTTATTAAGTGGGTTAAGGGACGAGACAAACCTTTTGCCTCCGAACAATTGTACTCGGTTAACACATTTTTTTCATCATTGAGCCATTCCCTGTTTTCGATTGTCGCCTGATAGGTGGCTACCAGCCAAACGTTTTCATCGTTTGCTAAATCTTTGAGATCATTGGCCACAGCGATTCTTTTCGCTCTTTCGTGATCGGCTCCCCAACTTCTTCCACTTGCATCCGTGAGCAGGTCCATAGAGTCTACGATAACCACATCTGGGTTTCTTCCGGTCATCTTTCTGAACTCAGAAATACCATTTTGAATATCAATAGTGGAAACGTTATTGTTGAACCTCGGAAATGCTCTTACTGTAACGCTACCAATATAAGAGTTGATTTGCTCTTCAAAAACACGCATTTCCGCATCTGAGATTTTGCCTTTTTCAAACAGGAAAGAGTTCTTAGAAATCAATCCTCCGCTATAAGCATCAACAACTTCGTCTTCGGAGCCTTCAAGCTGGAAGTGAAGAACATCAAGTCCATCATCAACCATAGCTCTGATACCTATATGTCGAGCTATGTGCGATTTTCCCACTCCAGTAGAGGCCATAAAGCAAGATAATTGCCCTCTTAGATTTCTTCCGTCATTCAAATCGTCAATATCGTCAATATAGAACCGGGTTACTTGTAATAACTTGGATGTTTTATTATCTTCCTCTTTTTGCCTGTTTTGCAGAAACCTTTGCTTGAAAGTTTTGGCAATGTTGATAAAGGAACTGGATTTCAATGTAAAACCTCCCAGCCACTCTGCATACTCCTTCAATTTGTCCTGAGCCTTTTCTTGTTCATTTTGATTATAAAGCTTCCCCACTTCGGTGTATATGGACTGGAGTTTTACGCTTTTAATATACGACTCCAACATGTCAAGAACTGCGTCTACTTTCTTTACACCATCATACTCTTGGAATGTGTTTATTAGCTCAATTGAATCGTAATCCCCAGCAAATGATTGTAATAATGTGGGGTACGATGGGGCTGTCTTATATGTTTCGTAATGCTTTGATATAACACGATTGATTTCCTGAAAGGATTTGTCAGGTAAAAATTCTTTCTTCATGTTTTGTACTACGGCACTACATACATTATCATATTTCATAACACAGTAGTACAATTCATATAGAAATTCTACGCTAAGAGGATTGACTTTATTCTGTCTCATTTTTGATTAAATTCTTCTGTTCTAATTCTGTATAGTTCAGGATAAGCCTGTTGGGTTCTTTGTTTACACGCTTCTGATTTTGTACACATTTGACACGTCGGAGAGAATGGTGTCCAAAGTAAAGTGGACTGACCACAAATATAATATCCCACATCTGTGTTCAACATTCTTTTTTTTGTTCCTTCTTCATATTGAGGGAAGATGAATTTGTATTGAGGATGTTCCCTTCTATTAGCAATTAATGACAGCAATTTATGTCTGGGAACTTCCTCTCCGAGCCATTTGTCTTCATAATACTTCCTGTTTTTGTTAGTGGATATGAAACTCTCTATGGCTTTGTTTCCAAAATATTGTTGTACACCCCATTTCTCAGTGTGTTTTGTATCGCAACAATTAACCCGGTAAGCCTGACATACACAAAAATCTACAATTCTTTCTCTACTAATTTCATCTCCAAAAATCTTTTCCAGAGAATCCAAGCATGTATTTATAGTACGCATGGCAATCCCTCCTTGCGGATTTACAATCTTAAAAGAAGGATTCACCATGCGTTTCATAATAGTAGAGAATACGAGAATGATGCTTTTAATTTGTTCTTTTCTCTCCATCTCTGGTAATAAGGTCTCTCATTTGTTGTTTGGCGAGAAACAATCTACTCTTTACTGTTTCGATATTTTTGGTTTTAAGACTGCCTTTTTTAAATGTTATTTCCATTATTTCGTGCAGCTTGTATCCGGCCTGTTGAAGTAGAAGGGCTTCCCGATAAATAGGCTTTAGTGAATCTAAGGCTTCCAGTACATCATCATTATAGAATTGTCTATAATTCTCTAATGACATACAGTTTGCACTTACTTCAGTTTCATCGAAAATAGCATTGCATATATCTGACACATCCAAATCTTCTGAACGCTTCAATTGGTTACGTTTAGAATCCGCATCGACAATATATCTTTTAGTAACAATATGGAGCCAAGTTTGAATTGATTTCTGAGGATCATAGGTTTCTATGTACTTGAAAAAATTCGCAAGGACTTCCACGTAATTATCGTCAATGTTGCTTTGGTTAGCTGTATATTTAATACATAACTTATATATAAGGTTCTTGTGGGGAACAACATATTGGTCAAATAATGCAGTTCTACGAGCTACTGATGTTTCGTTTACAGGGTAGTTTCCTTTGATGATTTGTGCTTCCACCTTTTTTCGACATTCATTACAAACAAATCTTTTGCTGAATCTTTCAATTTATTGGAATCACAGTATTTATACCAAGCCTCTTTATGCTTTAAAAATGTCTCTCTTACTTCTTGATCTGAAGGTTTAATCTCAGCTTCAAGAAATTCATAGAATAAAGAAAGATGGGAAGTGAGCACATTCAAGTGCCCACCAGCCATTCTGAGTTGTTTTCGTTTATTGCGTCTTTTTACACTCATTGGTTTTGGTTTTAATTTAAACGATGTTTACGACAATAGTAATGATAGAGGTGACAGGCATCAGCTTCGTTATCGTCGCATGGAGTTAACCCATACCGTCTAATCATCATATCAATCATTTTATCTTTTTTAGCATGTCCATCTCCGGTTGCCCATTTTTTTAGAGTGGCCACATTCACAAACTCCGGTTCTGGCATATCAAGTTCGTCGCATATCTCTTTCAATATTCCACGGAACTCACATAATTTGCGCATGTCTGTGAAATGATTATTTACATTAACATCTTCCGCTACGATTTGCTTAATGTTGTTTTCTCTTATAAAGGAAATTAGAGTGTCACGAAAAGCTTTGTGTTGTTTGTTATCGTTTCTCTTTTTTCCTTCGGTAAAATCCCAAGTTCCTCTGCCTTGCTGGGAAAAATATCCGCAATGCTGGGCTACATCTAATCCTAAAATATTGTATTTGGTCAATTCAATTTCGGTTTTCTCTTTTTCTTTTTTTGTTTTAGTTGGCATTAATGTATGATTCTCCATTTTGTTTGTTAATAATCAACTTGTAGGGGTAGTTCTCTGCCACATTGCCGTGACTAACAACAATGGCTGTAGTCCCTATATCATTTAGTGCTGAGAACATATTTGCTAATCCGTTTTCATCAACAGCTTCCAGAATTTCGTCCAGAACAAGTAGGTCTAACCCTTTATTATCGTCACAGTTGACGTTAATCAATTTGTGCATTGCTAATATGTTCGCTAAATTAACCCTTGCTTTTTCTCCTTCGCTAAACTTACCAAATGAACCACAATCAATACCATCTCTTATAATAGAAATGGAAATTTTATCACGTAACTTACCCGATTTTAAGATCGTGTATCCAGAAAACTTAATCTGGATGTCACTACCAATGCTTTCAAGGAACTCGTTTGTGATCTTGCTTAAAGCTTCGATCTTGGTATTTGCTAAGTATGTTTTAAACTCAACAAATCTTTGTTCTTGTTCTTTTAGGGTATTCAGTTTACTCTCAATCTTACTTTTCTCTGAAATCGCTTCCGATGATTTTTTAGTAAACTCTTTCAAAGATGCTCTTAGAGTTTCAATAATTTCGGCTTCTGAAGACTCTTTAAGCTCCTTGATAGTTGATTGAAGAGTTTCTATTGAACCCTTAGCTGCCTCAATATCCCCTTCCAGTTGCTTAATCAATCTCTCTTTAGAACTGAAAGCGTCATCCAGTAGATTATATGCTTCATCGAAAATTTTCTTTCTGATGCTTTCAAGTTCATTTTGTGCCAGTGCTATTTCACTGGAAACACGCTGTTGTTTGAGGTTTAGGTCGTTTATTTTTGACATAGCTCGACTAATTTTTCCTTGCGCCTCGTTCAATTTATCAAGCCAATTGTTATTGTCTGACATTAAGCGGCTTTTCCCTGTCTTGTTTGCTAAAATAAGAGTCTCATATTCTGAGATTTTTGCGGTTTTTGTATTCACTTCAAGATTGAGTCGAACCACTTCTTTTTGACTTTGCTCTAATGTCTCTCCGGCTTTATCTACATCAAACTTATTGTCTGATAGAAGAAACTTATGTGAGCATTTGGGACAAGCAATAGTTCCAGCTAACTTTGTTTTTATTTCCTCAATTGCAGTATTTAGGTCTCGTTTAGTTTTTGAGATTTGGTGAATAGCTTCTTCCAAAGATGCAATTTCTTCCTGCTGTGAAAGTATACTTTCCTCATATTTTTTTATTTGCCCCGGATATTTAGCCTCAAATTCCTTATGTTTTTTTCTGAGAACATCATTTTCTGTTTCTAAAGATTTGATTTCTTTCTGTATTATTTTTATGCCAGAGGTGATCTGCTCCAATTCCTTTTCAAGAGCAGGTATTTGATTCTCCTTTTCCTCAATTCTTTTGCCCCAGTCAGATAGTCCAGTAATGTATCCGGTAAATAGAGCATTGATCTTCTCTATAACCGTTTTTGCATTATCTTCGTCTTCTTCTATTTTTAGAACTCCCGCATCAATAATTTCAAGTTGATCCAATGAAGAGTTTACTTCTTCTATCTTATTGTTGTATTCTCTTATTTCAGAACGCTTTAGGGTTATAGCTTCTTCTTTTTCTTGTATCTTTTGAAGTTTGCTTTTAGCTTTTTGTTCCTGAGAATTTTCTTCGGCCTGTATTTGTTCGTTTAACATCTCAATTCTACCATCAATATTAGCAACGGTTAATGTTGCTTGTGAGAGATCAGATTGAATAGGAGCCATGTCTTCTGTTAGTTTTTCAATAGCTTTATCAACAATGACTCCATTGGAAAACCTATTAATGATTTCCTTTTTATCTTTATCTGAGCAAGAGAGGAAGTCTTGAAACTTGTGTTTAGACAGAATGAAGTTATTGTACAATTCGTCTTTGGTGATACCCAACTTCTCTAAAATATACTTGTCGTATTCATTAACACTTGAACGGACTGCCTCGTCTGTTTCTATCAGTTTTCCATCACGAATAATAGAACATTTGACAGATGATGCAGATTTTCTGGATAGTTTTCTTTCAATGATAAATATTTCTGTACTACTATCATTATCGAAAGTCAGTTTCACAAAACACTCGTCGGACATATCGTTAATGATCTCTTCATTCTTGATTTTACGGAGAGGGCTTCCACTAACCCCTATTGCTATTGCTTCAATAAGAGCAGATTTACCAGAACCGTTGGATTTTTGAGAGTCATTATCCAAATTATTCCCGAAAACGAGAGTTGTTACTCCTTGCAATGGTGTATAATCAAGTTCTCTAAAGGCACATAAATTCTCAGCGTATATACTTCTTAGTTTCCACATATTAATCAATTTTAGACAGGTAAGACAAGCCGAGAGATATATCGGCTATTTCTTTCTCTTCACAGAAATCTTCGTATGTTTTTTTGATTTGTTTGTTGTCGTACTTTTCAAACAAACTGGATTTAGAGACATTTACCTCTTCTATGTCTTCTGTGATTATTTCTACTTTGTTGGCTCCTGAGTCGATTAACTTTTGCTTGTCGATGGATGGAGCCTGAGTCGTTAGACAATGAATACGAACTTTGGTTTTATATCTACCATCACCTTTGTTTTCATCCAGAAGATCGTAAAGATTGGTATTGACTTTTTCAAACGGAACATCAATCACTTTATACCGGATATTTACTTGGTTTTTCACAAATTTGTGGGAACCGTCCGAATAAATTATTGTATAACCTTTTTCTTCGTCTTCACCAAAGTTGTGTTGTCGGCTGGAACCGATATATTCAATATTAGTACCTTTGATTTTTGTTCTGTTGTGATAATGGCCAACAAGAACCTTATCAAACGACTCAAATATTTTTGCCGGAAGTTCTTTGTCTGAAGATTGGGCGAGAGCACCATTAATGCCTTCGTGAATATAAAGAATAGTTTTTTTATCTTCATATTCTAATTCTTCTCCTTGCCATAAGGCACGAAGCCTGTCTGTAAAACTTCCATTTTCAATGAAGTATGGCATGATAAACAAAACAAAGCTCCAATCTTCGTTCTCTACAGAAAGATAATCATTGGCCACATATACGTTAGGGTGTTGATCGAAAACATGACAGTAACCACGTTCTGATTCTTGATTTACCTTGTCATGGTTCCCATTAGCCAGAGTGATATTGATCCCTCTCTTTTCGGCATCAATAAAAGCATCATGTACTGCTAAAAGAACATCGAGGGTTTGGGCAGAACGTGACATAAACAAATCACCACCAATGGCTATTTCTTTGATTTCATGTTGATCGCAAACGATTAGTGCTTCATTCCAGTTTAATTGAAAATCTGGGATGTTGTCTTTTGAAATATGTATGTCATTAAGTAATAACATACATGGATATACATTAGGCATGGTTAAATATATTTTACGAAAAAAGGCGTACAAGTACACGTTTTAAATGCAAATGTACGCCTTTAACTATTTGAACTTTAATTATCTTTCTCTTCTGGTACGTGCAGAACGATTACGTCTTTCTGTACGTTCGGCAGGTTCATTAGTATCATCGTTTCTGGTAGAACGAGGATTTTCGTTTTCTTGTTCCTGTACTGGTTCCGGATCGGGAGCAAGTGTTTGTTCATCTTCTGTTTTATTACTCTCTGTGTTCTGATTTTCAGATGAAGTACTTCCATTTTGCAATTCTTCTTCAATCATATCAAGCAATGCGGCATTGGTTGTAGCACGAGTAATACGAGTTTTCAAACCTTCCTGTTCAATAAATTCACGAATTTTAGCCCGGAGTTCTTGACCTTCCTCTGTTTTGTCACCAAGACCTTTGTCGTTGAGATCATCGAACATGTCAAACAGAGCGTCAATAGTAATAATCCCATCGGAGTTGTTGTTATTATCATTATTGCTATCTCCATCTTTGTTCTTTTTTTCAAAAGAGAAAGAACTGGTATCATCTGCTGGAATTTCTGCTTGCAATGCTTCAACGGCTTCTTTCATTTCATCCATCGCCATAATGTTGAGTCCGTACTTTTCATCACATTGTTTCAGGTAGACTAAAGTTGCCTCAAAATGATAACGTGTGTATCGGTAAATTATTTCCGTAATACGAGGTGCATTTAACAAGGCAGTGAGTTCTTCTCTGGTTAATACGTCCGGATCAGATTCATTGTCTATGTTGATAGAATATTCGGTCTTTGAGCCATTTTTCTTTTTCTCGATTTCTACCGGGAAAGCATCAGCAATAGATGAAATGGGACACGGAAATTTTGGATTTTTTTTGAGTTTCTTCTGCCAAAGTTTAAACTTGCTGTCATCCAAATCCTTAAACTGAGAATGGCTCAGGCGTAGCATTTGTATTCCTTTTGCACGTTCATCAATATCAAGAATGTACATTGCGTGAGAATAGTCATACTTCAAACCACCTTTGAAACCATCTTCAAGTGTTTCTGCAAGGTCGTCATCGTTTTGTGCCTTTGCTTGGTTAATCGCCAATTTGCGATAGGTATCAATGATTTCATTTTTAAACCCAGCGTAAGAGGCACGTGGAACAGATACATAAGTTGCTTTTCCATCGGGCTTGCTGATCTTCATTAATAGTTGATGTACCGGATACTCGTAACTTTTACGGTCAACTGTCCCATCCGAATTAGGAGCAACTGGCAGGATGCGAAGAACATAAGTACCGATTTTGTCCATTTTGAAAAATTCAGTCTTGGCAAACGATTTGTTTTCTTCGGCTGCTCTGGCTTGGGCTTCTTCATAAGTTTCTTGCGCTCCGGCAAATAGACTTAATACATCTTTTTCTTTTTCGTCAATTCTTTCTTCTTGCATAATTACGATAGTTAAAGTTGAAATAATTAAATAGTTCGAGAATAATCTTGCCATTGGTTAGCATAGGCATCGACATAAGGCTCTGATGCTGAAGGTAATTTCAGATCGTCTCTTGTGATAACGTCTATATCCCATTTGGTTTTGGCATGATGAATGATTTTCTCGATTACATCATTCATCTCACTTGATTTTGCACGTTTTAAGTCGAAATACTCATAGGTTTCACCATCTAATTCACAGCTAAGTATTGGAGCATATAGCTCTTCAAAATATCTGTATAAAGCAGAAACGCTTGGGTGATCCGCATGTTCATCAGAAATTCTCTTCAGCACAATTCCGTTCAAGTATTTCAGTTGGGGGAGAACTTTGTTTTTCTCTTTGTCGAATAACAGAAATCCATATTCGCCATCAGGAAGTTTAGTTAGGTTCTCGTTAAATTCGTTAAGGCTCGGTTCTCCTTCAATAATGGAGATAATGCCTTTGGTTTTTATAGCCATGTTATAAGTTTTGGTCTTAAATACTGCGCAAAGATATACGTTTGATATTGTATCTGCAAATAGTTTTAAAGATAAATTTGAAACTATTTTATAAGAAACTGCATTTCAGTAAAATAAGTGTTTTCTGATTACCGAACATTGCTTTGTGTTCTTGTCTGTTTATTGTTTAATTTAATAATTCTCTGGTTTGATGACCCACGCCATTCTGGTGAAGGAACACTATACTCTTCTTTGTATCTACCATCAACCAAAACGTCGATATATGAAAGAATAGGATCGTCCTGTATTTGTTCGTATGTGTATCCAGTGTACAGCCATATAGTTTTGTCAGGAAAGAGATACTTTACTTTTTTGATAAAGCTGAGAACATCTTGTCTGTTGGACTTGAACATGGGGTCTCCACCAGATAACGTTAATCCGGAAACATAATCTTTTCTTAATTCATCAAATATCCCAAATTGTGCTAAATGGTCAAAAGGCTTACCACCGTTAGGATCGTGTGTAAATTGATTCTGGCAATTGGGACAATTATGGGAGCATCCGGCTACCCATAATACAACTCTGAGACCATCACCATTCAGCATATCGTTTTTTGTTATGCTGTAATAATTCATTTCCCTTCTTTTTCTGTGTCTTTTAAATCTGGAAACAGGTCAATTTCTGTATTCTTGCAAATGTTAATGATTGCATTCCCCCACGCAAGACATAAAATAACTCCTATTGAACCACAAACCCACTGTGGTGCATTCCAGTAGTCTAAAGCTAATGCTGTAACTAATGTTTGGAAAAGGGGAAAATTGGCTGGTAAATTACTTCGGTGAATTACTTTCTTTTTTAATTGTTTCATGTTTTAAAAGTTTTGATTAATAATCAGTTAATTAATTGTTGGTTAAATAAAAATGTGCCCAATGATATTTTTTAATTCTCTCAAAGTCCTTCTCTTTGATAATATTAATGCGTAAAACATTGATGTTGTCTTCCAAATCTGCTATTTTTATGACTCTGGCAATTGGATTCCGGACAACATTACATATATACGCTTGATAGTCTGGATAATTGTTTCTGTTTAATACAGAGAGGGCTTCTACGACTTCAGAGGAAAAACCATCTTGTCTAAGTGATTCTTCATCATAATCAGGGCAGTCTTCCAGTACATCGTGTAGAACTGCGACTATTTGCTCGGTTTCATTCTCCATCTTCATCATTACTCTGATAGGATGGAGAATGTATGGTTTACCCGCTTTATCTACTTGGTTCTGGTGGGCTTTGGTCGCTATTAGTATAGCTTTGTCTAAATTCATAATTTGTTCAAATTAGAGTAAACTTATTCGTTTTGTTATTTGATTGTCCATTTGTGAAGTAAGGTTTGCCTTTTGTATTTTTAATAAGGCACTCTTTAGTTTATCTCCAAGTCCCAAATTGACTGCGTATTGGTCTGCGTCTATTTCCTCTTCTTCCTCCTCTTCAGGTGTAGGGAGATCAACTTTTTTTGTTTGGGGAATCGAGAATTTATTGCTGTATGCAATTAAATGCCCTATTTCATGTGCAATTAGGGCAAATTCTTCTTCTGTATCAAAATTGCAGGAGTCACAATTTTTATTTGAACGTCGTATTTCTTTAACTTCCCCATCACCAATATAAGGACTATCATCCTTATACCCCCAACGCTGCATTTTAGGATAAAGTTTTCCGTAAGGATATGTTGAATTATATACATCCACATCCATCTGTAAATTTATCAGACCATTATATTTCTGAAAGAAATCGTCAAATATTGCTGTGTTGTCTTTATTAATAAAATTCATATTCTCCCTATTTTGTGAGTTACTGTACAAAAATAATGTTTTTCTAACCAATATGGATCATTAGACGTATGATTTTTATGGCAAGAATGTCACAATCGCTACTTTATCCCAGTTTTTAGACTCCATTAAGGTCACATCTTCTGAAAGGTCAATCAAATAATTGCCTTCATCATCGAACAATAGGGAACATGCCATCTTGATTTTATCTTCATTTTCATCACAGGCATTAATACACACGCCATTTATGCTGGAATAGTCACCTTCCAATATTGCGTATTTTAGAGGCTCTTCGATAGGGTTGTAGATCAACAGCGTTCTGTTTTTAGAACGTTCTTTTATAATCTGGAGATCGGATAGAGGCATATATTGGTATAAATGGCCATCCACCAATACTTCTACATCTTCTATGCTATTGGGGAGGTCGATAATTTCAACGATGTATCCAGTTGATTTTACTATTGCTTTCATTTCTTTATTTTTTTAATCTCTGATATTAAACGTTCTATTACGCAATTTACAGCCGCTTCGAGATTCGGAATACCTGTATAATATAACGATGCAACTACCGTATATAATTTATCATTACATCGTACTTTTACTTCAAAGCGTGCTATCTCTTTCACTAAATCAATAACAACTATTAATGGGTGTCCCATTAATGTATTTCCACTGCAAAGCACATAGCCCCATCTTTCGTTTATAAAAAGCCCTTTTCGTTGCAAAACGCATGTTAGCTCTTTGGCTTGATCGTATAATGTATTCATTACTTTTCCGTTATTAGCTATTCATTGTTTTCCATTTCATTGCCACTTTCTGCATTTCATCAAGTATCCCTTCTGAAAATGCGTGCCAATCTTCTTTATAAGTTTTAGTACAAAACAGTGGAACCGGGGAATCATTCAAATAAAAATCAATCCATGAATACCCCTTTACGCTATCATAATTGCTTCTTCTATATCTAAGTATAGGACGAAGTTCTCCTGATAGATAAGATTTTTTGTCCTTATCCAAAGCTTCTATTAATAGTTCTTTCCTTTTGTTCATTTCTATACTGGATTTGAGGATTATTCTTTGAATTTATTTTTCTTTTGGACAAGTAAAACTTCCGTCGGCTCATCATCTTCCCATTTCACATTGGGAAAATCTTCTTTATCCAAACGAACAACAATTGCACCGTCAGTGAATCCCCATGTATTAGGTAATTTTATTGCATGGCCACCGATGAACAGATTAAGTATTCCATTCCTCTTTCTTACAACATACATCTTTTCCATAATTTGATTCCTTTCTGTTCGGTTATTTATCAATTGTTGATTTTACTATTACTTTATCTCTTTGAGAAGGAAGAACGATAACGTTTCCTTCATAAGTAGAAATTTTCAATATTGGGTTAAAGTCTGAATCCGTAGTAGCGATAATAGTCATATCTGCAAATTCATACTTGTAATCTTCTTGTAATTCTATCTTATTCATTATTTTATCTCCTTTTTGATTTGATTATTCGTTATTTGGATTATAATTAATCATGTGCTCAAATGCCTTTGTTCTGGCATCGTAAGCAATCATAGTGGATTCATGAACAATATCAAGCTGCTGTTCATGTGACAAACTACTTATTTTCGGATATAAGCGTTTATACACATCTATTGCTGTCAATAACATGGTATCATCTTCTCCTACTCCGTGATATGTGTCATATATCTTTTGGAAAATAAGAGCTTGCTTTGTAGGTATGGAACTAAGTTGTCCAACCCCTAAATATTTCTCAATGGATTCACTCATATCTATATTGTTATCAGTTAACATTTTTGATATTTAAGACCGAAACACCACTTTATCATCCTGCGTTGTATCCAATTCATAGGTTTGAAAACAGGAATGATGGATTTGGTTGGTTCATGCACTAATTGGGCAACAACTTTGGGTTGCTCATAGATAAAAGATATATTCTTATTCATTTTTAAATTGTGTTGAATTAAACAAATTCTAATAGTTTGTGGTATTTTTCCAATACTTCAACTAATTTACTCTCATCTATTTCATCCATACTTTTCCGAATGCAGAACTCTTCATCGGAACACTCGTAGAATAATTCTCGAATTTCCTTTACCATTTCCCAGCATTCCTGACGTTGTTTCATAGTCTTATGTTGGAGAGAATAAGCATTCTTTATCTCTTGTTCCATATCAGGCAAAAGGAGCTTGATAAGCTCGTCATACTCGCATTTATATAGGTGGATTGAAACTCCTTCTGCTATATCAATGTCAATACGTCTGTCTGACAAATCATTGTTTCTTATTTTCATATTTATTCCTTGTTGTTTTAATCTATTAACTATACTAATAATATTCTCAAACTCTTTATTAAATTCATCTATGCTTATTTCTTCTCCAATGCAATGAACGTATGTATCATTATTAGGATTGATGCTAATTGAGCCATATTTGTTTTTTTTGAAAAGTTATTGTTTTACATCTGGCCAATACTTTATCAGCAGATGCTCCACCTAAATATAAATCATCAGGTCTTATAGACACAATCTTAGAATATACATACCAATAGTCTGATTTTTTCTCCGGGCAACTATATGATGTTTTAAATTTGAAACATTTCCCGATTAGTTGTTTAAACTTAGGGTATTCAATTTTAATCAATTGCTCTCGCTCTTGATTTTCAATTTCTTCCAATTGTTGTAATAATTCTTCTTTCTTATTCATACTCAAATTCATTATTAAGATAAATACATGTGACCTATTTCTATTTTGAGAGCTTCTTCCTCAGTATCAAACATAAGAGTTGAAGTACATTCTTGTCCATAACAAGTAGCTTTTACCTTCAGCCACCACCTATATTTTCCACTTCCATAATCGTGATGATATGGTTTGCCTATAATCTCAGTTACATAATGCTCTAATAAATTCATATACGTTTGATTTTACTACCCCATATCACAAGGGCATAGCCTCATTTACTGGCTATTGCAGTATGTGATGCTGGGGTAGTTTGGTAATTACATAGATTTACGATCTCTTATTTCGGCCATTTTTGCTTCATTAAGCATAGTGTCACCCTTTACACGACTATAGCTCAAATATCCGTTCATTCGATCAATTTTAGTAAGGTTCTTACTTCCACATATCGGGCATACTTCCATATTAAGCTCTTGATGACCACAATCATTACAATAGCTGAGAGCCATATTGATCCCTTCGTAGTAACCGAGTTTCATAGCTCTTCTTACCAGAGTTTTCATGGCTTCGATATTATAGTCAATCGGATACCGGACATATTGGATTTTTCCCCCATTGAACAGATTCCAGAACTTATACTCTATATCCTGTTTCTGTATTGGGTCAATATCTTCTCCAACCCAGCAATGAAAGGAGTTTGTTGTGTATGATCGGCTGGATACGCCATCTATAATTCCATATTTAGCTCTGAATTGTTCGATCTGAAGGCCACATAAACTTTCTGCCGGAGTACCATAGATAGCATAAAGACGCTGATCCTTTTCTTTGAACTCAGATACCTTCCTGTTTATATATTCCATGACCTCCAACGGGAACTGTCCGTCTTCAGCAATAGTTTTACCATTATAGAGAACATTTAGTTCGTTTAATCCGGTTATGCCGAAACTTGCAGTAGCCGACTTCAATACAGGGGCGATCTTATCACTTGGATTCAAATGCCCACCATAAAAGCCGCCTTCACAATAGGTGATGGGAGATATTGAGGCTTGTTTGTTACCCAGATAGTCATAAGTTCTCAAATGAAGCTTCCGGATCATTTCAAGATAGTAATCCAGAACTTCATAGAAATCCTTACCTTCCTCTCTTGCTTTTGCTAAAATCATAATTAAGTTTAATGTAATAGCTCCAACATTGAACCGTCCTGTAAATACCGGAACATCATTTTCATCTGCTGGGTTTATACCACCTCTTTCGTACCACGGACTGAGAAATGCCCGACATCCCATTGGATATATAACTTTTCCATATTTCTTATATATGGAAGGAACATAACCTTCACCTGTAAGAGATAAAAAGTCTGGATACATTGCTTTGCTGGAACATTCAATGGCAACATTGAACAATTTTTCCAATTCTCCACCAGAACCATGTAAGTTCTCATCATACAGGAAAATTAATTTAGGGAAAAGTACTGGGCGTTTAAATCCTTCTTTACCTTGTCCACCCATACGAACTCTTAATGCTGTCTCTGAAACTATACGTCCCCAATGGCTTGTATCAAGACCAAAAGCGAAGCTGACAAAGGGATAATCACCTCTTGATGAAGCAACAGAATTAAGTTTGATTTCCAAACCTTGTAATCCCTGTTCCAATTCTCGGATTACATCTTTTGTGGCATATTTAATAACATCCTCTTTCGACGCTTCCATTCCACACATATCTTCAATCATATCGAAGTACTTTTTGTAATACTTATCAAATGATTTTTGACAGTATGGTGCTAAAAAATCATCAACACGAACTGATAGTCCACCATATTGGCTGGATGCAGCAGCCATTATGACATCCCCCAAAATGTCACAAGCAACGTCTACAGTGTGAGGATCGGTATAAGGCAAATTTCCCATTTCAAAACCGCCCTCAAAGATTGTTTTTATATCCAACAAAACACAGTTCATCGTATCCAGTCTGGCTGATCTATCATGGATATAGATATACCCATCTTTAGCAGCTTGTCGTTCATCAGGATTCAAAAAGAATTGCTTATATAGCTCGTCATTAAGTTTCCCATATCCAATGCTTCTTTGGGTAGTAACCAGCTTACTGTCCGTATTACTGTTTGATTTATCGCCTCGATATGCCACTGCATTCATATCTCTATGTACCTTATCGACTATACCTACAAAGTTTTGCTTGTAGTTCCGGTAACTACGATATGATTGAGCGACGGAAGGATTGACTTCATCCAATGCCATTTCCACCAATTTGTGCATTGTCGGTACATCAACAGATTGGTCTCTATTGGATAATCTACTTTGTATAAGCTGAATAATCTTGTTGTGATCTTTATCAGTGAAAATAACCATTACCCTCTCCGCACTTTTGGTCACAGCAGATATAATCTTGTTTGGGTCGAATGGAACCTCTCTTCCATCTTTCTTTTTAACGTAATACATTAGTTAATTTTTGGTTTATAGATTTATCTAAGTTCGGTAAAATTATTAAAGACATTTCCGGAGCTTATCCCTACTTGTTTTTCAAGAGGGAAGTTGCCCAAATATTCAAAAAGTTCTTCAGAGAATTTCTGAGTTCTATTATAACCACAGCACTTTGATTCGCCACATAATCCATTCCGGTACACACATTTTTTCACCATCATTTTAGCCAGCTCTGGATCGTTTTTAGATATTTCATCCTTTATGGTTGTAAATACTTCGATTGTTTCTTTATGTGCCTGTTTGCAAAGTCGGAGCTTTGCCATATCAATAAGCGACTGAGAATTTATCAGTAATCCCAAATTTACCGGAGTATAGCGATCTGAGTTATTTTGTAGGAAAGTAAGTTCATCTTGGATTTCGGAAACAACAAGGTCTGCATAATCAGATCGGCCAGACTGGACTTCATCGACAATACAGTTCATTCTTTCTTTAATTTCATCCAATTTTTGAACAAGTCCCGGATTCCCACCTTTTCTATCATTTCTACAAGTAAGCTGATAAGGTATGGAACCAACATGATGTCGAAGTAAATGGGTTGATACAAATAGGGGAATATTATTGCACTCTATCCAGAATATTTGCGTTCTTACCGGGGAGTGTTCTGACTTATACATACTAAGAAGGGATTGTTTGCTTGTACCTAAGAATGTCATTTCACAAGCCTTTCGCATAAGTTCTTCATCAGTCAATTTGTGGACTGAAATTGTAAAGTTTTGGTTCATAAGTTTTGGTTTCTCTTTGAGTTTTAACGACTGCAAACATACTACATATAAACAAATTAGGCAAATATTATTAAGCAAAAATAGGAACTAATTTTTTAATTAGCTCCTATTTTATACCATATTTTTTCTTCATATTATTGATACGTTGCTTATTACGCTTAATAAACAATTCCATTTTTTTGTCACGAATAGATTCATAATACACCATTCGTTCTGTGGTCAGTTTCTTTGCTCTTCTACAACAGAGGCCGTTCTTCCGATATTCTTCCAAATACCGGAAGAATTTTTCTTTTTTGAAAGTGGGGTCTTTGGATGCTTTAGTGACTATCTCAATAACTTCTATTGGTGGTTCAGGAAAGGGGTGAGTGGGGATAGAGTTGATTATTAGATCGTATTCAAGTGGGGTTTCATATTTTAGTAGAAACCCCAATTTTGTTTCTTCAAACTTAAACTTCTTGAATGTTCCCTTTGGCCTTCCGTCCTGCTTTCTTCTTTTTATAGCCTGTTTCTTCGGTTGCTTTGTCTGTCTGACATTCTTTATCTTCCGTGCTAATGGCATTTTCTGTCTCTACTGTTTTGTTTAATACCTCAGTTATGATAGGGGGGGATGTGTGGGTAGAAGCAGAGATTTCAGCTCTGCTTCTAAGGTCATTGTAAATGTTTATTTTCTTCATATTATACCATGTATGTGAAATTAACTACTACGTCTGCATTATAGTTCCCAGACTCTTGGATTACTATCTTTCTTGTGTTCCCATGAATAGTGAATGATGATCCTCTATTATATTTGACATCATCATTAAAATCAGAAGGCACACTGTGTTTTACTGAATATTTAGGAGCCTGTATTTGATTTGGCAATATTGCCACCGTGTCCCCGTCTCTTTTTGATGTGTTGACTGTTCCCTGAATACAAACTATATTCCCTATCTGTCTAACAAATAGGTTTTTTGTGTCAGTAGAGTTTCCTGAGTTACCCATCTGTAGCCATCCAGTATCACTGATCTTTGTTTGATAATCATTTGCGTATGCTGCGCCAATGGCGGAACATGCGAGTTTTTTTGCATCTGCATTGGGCAACGAAAGATCAGATAGTTTTCCGTCTTTTCTAATATAGTTACTGGATACGTCACTTTTACTTGGGCAATCCAGTTTGTCCCGAAGCACTTTCTTGGCGTTAGCTTCAGAGTTACCCTGTTGGATCAAATATGTAATATAATCCTGAAATGACGTGGATAAAGCCGCAAATTTCTTGTCTGCTCCAGAAATTGAATAAACCCCAATGTTAGATGCTATTGTTTCCTTCTGAGAAGAATTATATCCATCAAGCAAGATATTGGCCTTTTTATTTAGCTCTTTAACTACTTGACTGGTTGAAACAAATCCTTCAACCTGTGCATGTGATGTTCCATCGGCATCAGTATAAGCAAAACTACCCCCTTTAATATTGTTCAGCTTATCTTTCATTTCCTCAGTAAAATCGGCTCCATTATAAGCCTTGTCTGAATCCAGCTTTTTAGAGAGCAGGTTATCAATTTCCGTGGTAGAATAAACGGAAATATTTTTTCGTGCAGTGCCCTTGTCGCTTAGGTCTGACAGATTCTTGGATTTATCCAATTTGAGCGTCCCTACGCCTTTCTTTTCGGCATCAATATTATTACGTATCGCCTCTTGCTTTTGTGCTTTGAGGCTTGCCGCTTGTTCTGGGGTAAGGCCGTTTATTTCATCAGCAGTGAGTGATACTAATTCTGAAAGTTTATTAGAAATCTTTAGGTATGTTCTATCTGTTTCACTTTTAGAATATACTTCAAGATTAGTTCTTGCAGCACCTTTATCTGAAACATCCGATAGATTACTGGATACTGTCAACTTTTTTTTGAGTGCTTCATTTACATCAGAAGCAGAAACAAATCCATTACCGCCACCCTCCAGATTACCGGAAGATATTTGATCGAGTTTTTTCTTGTAATCGGATGTGAAATCTTCAGTGGACAATTGTTTTCCTTGAACTACATCCACTTTCTTTTTTAATGCTTCTGTGAATTTAGTCTCAGATACATAGGTAGTGTCAACACTAACTCCATTGATTTTTAAATCTCCGATAATATTGACATATTCTTTGGGAGAAATAATAATATTACCTATTAGATTTTTGATACTGAAATCAAATGAGTTGTTAGTATCGTATCCTACTACAGCAATTTTTTCGATAGCACTGTCTTCCCAAATAATAGCATTAGTTAGAAGAGGATCAGATTTAAGATGATTGGTGTTAGACAAAGTAATTCCGGTTCCGGCTGTCTTTGTCTTGAATATGCCATTGATAATTGCCTCTCCGGTTTTTCCGATAATCTGGAGTATTGCTGATTTTTTTTGCTTACCATCGAATACATTGAAGTTTCTGAATCTGGTAAGCCCATCTTCAAACCCAGATGCGTTTATATCAATAGAACCACTGTCTGTATTATCTGAGATATTTGCAAGGCGATTTTCTGAAATAAGTATTGATCCGGCTTTTATTGACGAACTTGAAAGAGCTACAAATTCAACATTGCCATCGCTGATCTTAGCTATTACTTTGTCTTGCTTGACAAAGCTAAATGACCCATCCGTATTGATTATTATCTCGTTAACTAAAAGTCCATTTAGATACAATCCAACTGATCCATCACCGCTTGCTTTTACTACATTCTTTAAAGAATATCCGTTTTCTGGATTCATAATAGATATGGCTGTTTTGGACTCAATGTTCTTTTCTACAGAAATATTTCCGGATAACACCAAGTCCTTTTTTACGGTTTGTTTTGAAAACGGGGTATCCAGCAATAGGGCATATTTCCCAAAGAACTTATCTATTAAGCGTGGGGAATAGTCGGCTCCAACTTCAATAAATTGGGGAACAGATTTGGTAAGTTCGTCCGGTAAAGTCGGTTTGGTAGAACTTCCTATACAAAGGTAATTATCACGCCCCCTCTTATTGACTTCGTTTGCATAAGTAACAGAGTCACTTGTGTTCTTTTCATATATGTAGTACGGGAATACCGCATTCTTACAACCTTCAAATGCTCTCACTTTTCCATTTATCCAGACGTATCCTTCTGAAATTTCATTTCCAGCTACTTCACATCCGGCAATAATGAAATTTGAACAAGCACTAAATATAGATGTCATACTTAGTGCCAGTTCTTGAAGGTTTAAAATATCATCGGTGTAGGTATATCTACCACCTGTTTCTGATACATATTCTTTCATTAGTAGGTATTGTGGTTATTATTTAACAAATTATTTGGTTTTACTTCTTCAGTATCAATTTTAATTAGATATGTTTTTCCGGCCACTTTGTATGTGTTTACCACGAATGATAACATATACACAAATTCCTTTTGGGGTATATTGATGGGAGGAACACATACCATAAAGCTTACTTTGTTTATGGCTTTTTCTTCACTGATATAATAAAACTCTCGTGGTAATTCTTCCGGATTAGTTACGGTTGCAGCTTCTTCCAGATTTTTCCAGATTGTAAATGGACGGCCATATTTGGCTGATTCGTGGTATAAATCAACCCCGATAGTCCGACTTCCACTAATATATATTTTATCTCTGGGATCAGTGATATATTTCCCAAACTTGTGATTAAGATACCACTCAAAGTAAATCACTTGACTTGTCATTCGAGCTTCTATATGTTTCTCCTTTGCAAACTCAACAAATTTATCATTTAGGGTTTGAAGAGGGGACACTAAGCTCTGTAAAAAGAGGATGTACTTGCGTCCAGTTAAAAATCTGGGAACAAGTTGATTTATCAACCTCTCTGTAGGCAACTTGTATCGCATCCGTTATCAACGATTAGTTTTATTGATTGTCTAAAGTTGGGAATATTCAATTCTTCTCCCTTTCCAGAAGATTCCTTAATATAGCCTGAGCTTGTATGTGTCATCCGGGATACTTTTTTAGGAGTCATTATGTGGCCATCACTATCATAGCACGCAAGGAATATCCCCTGTTCTGGATTTGCTTCTGTATCAATATATACGTCTGTTACATGATCGACTTTCTTAATAGCATCAATGATCTTAGATACGTATATGCTGGAATCAAACTCAATGTTCATTATGTAGTCATTCAGTTTTTCATCAATGCCATCATAAAGTTCAGATTCCATAATTGCACCATCATAATAAACTGTAACTTTGGGTATTAGAACATCACCCTCTTGACTCGTAACTTCTATTCTTGTTCCGGCAAATTTGATTTGGTTTATATATGAATTTATCATTACAAGATCTTCTGGTAAAATAGATGATAGATTCCCTTTTGCTCCAGTGGCAACTTTCATTATTAGTTTATTGTCCAAATTTACATCACTGCTGCTTTCTGAATATGACACCTGAGTGATAATTCTTTTAGTTTCATCAATAGTGGTATATCCGAAGGCCAAACCGTCTTCCCTTACAGTCAATGTATCCCCCTTTTGATATTGTAGAAGGGCATTAGCGTAATACACCGGGGTTCCATTTACCCTGTTATTGATAGCTGTAGAAATATCTACTGCAAATACATCCAATAAAGTTTCAAAGCTATATATTACTGCTGAGAACGCCCACGTGATCCCATTTAGTATTGACATTTTGGAATCACTTTTAAATTCATGGAGTTCCAGTCTTTTGTTTCTTTCCTCTACGGCCTGTTTGTATATTTCATTAATAGTTCTGCTCATAGTTGTGTTTATATATTAGCTATTACTAATGCTTGCTCTTGTGGCATATTCCACAGATAAAGTTCCTGATGTTTTTTGCTTATTTATATATAGTGATTCAGCACCTATAGTGTGATAAGAGGCATTATATCCTGCAACAATATAAGATATTATTGCACATTCGGTATTATCGTCATTCAGAATTGATGCAGAAATGGGTATATTAAAATAAAATGCTTCCATCATATTTCCTGATAGGATAATTGCTCTACCTACTTTAACGGCTTGAATAAAATCATCATATTTATTATCGAAAGCATCTTGTATTTCTTGATGTGTGGAATTTTTGGTTAGTGTTGATACCATAAAAGGTAATTGATAAGCACCACCAGAACCGCCACCTCCGGACATAGATTCAATTTTTTCATTCAGAATTTTACCCTGTGCTGCTGATAAGGGGACTCGTGTACTTGTAGATGTTAAATTATTTACTATATCATCTTTAGTCAGAATAGCCCCTGCTAATTCATCTGGTATTGAACTTGAATTTATAGACATTATTGCTGCATTTCCCGCATTAAAGCCAAAAGCAAATGTAATAAAAGTCACACATGCTGAAGGGAGTGAAAAAAGTAATATAACTTGAAAATTATCATTGTCTGTAAACTCCACACTGGTAATCAAAGAGTTCAAATAACCACTTGCACCACCACTTGCACCTTCACTTGGTTTTATACATACTATGTCCGCATCACTAATTTGTTGAACCAACTTAATCATTGCTTCTTTGCTACCAAATGCTTGCAGTATAGCCGCACTATCTTCTGATGTGGTTCCCACTAAATTAAAAACTTCATCAGGTAATTGTATTATTTTAGTAGATGCTCCTGCATTTGCTTTATCTAAAATTGCCTCTACTTGTTGTCCTGAGTATTTACTGTTCATGTCTATTTCAACACATTTAGGGTTTCACCATCAGATAAAATAAAGTCACCATCAGATACTTTAAATATTTCACGTTTACCGGATTGTCTGACCTTTGTAGTGGACGATACACCACCACAGACAGATCGGATAGTTTTCTCTCTATCAATACCTTCGTTTTCTGACAGAACACTGAGTTTTATCCCATGAACTCCAGAATTTCCATTTTGCGGTTCTACTTTTAGCCAATCTAATTCCATTATACGACTTCCTCCAGATACCAATCTGCATTGGCTGTCAAATTATTATTCTTAATAATATTCAGTTCGCTATTTTCAAATGAAACGGTATCATGCTCCCAACTAATTGAATATGCGTCTCCTTCAGCCTGAGTTATGGTTAATTGACCGATAACGGAATTTGAAACCATATTTTTGAACACGAGGGTAAGGTTTCGTTCTGGGCTTCCAATATTTTGTGCAGAAATTGTAATATTGACTTCTGTTGTTCCTGCTTTACCAGCAGAAGCACTAAGAGTAACCCATGATGTATCGTTACCTCCTTGTTTGGTAATATTAAAGTCAATATTGGATTCTATACTTATCGCTTTCGTTTCTCCTGTTTTTACGATTTTAGATAATGTAGTAGGGGTTATTACGAAATTAACACTCGCATCAGAAGACGATTGTTTTATTCTGAATGTTCCAGCGTTAACCCACGCAAGACCATCCCATATTTCTATTGTAACCGGATACTCTACAATAGTAGATGTTGAATTTATTGCAAATTCAACCAAGATGGCAAATGTCCCTTGACTTAGTATCCCAAACCCTTCAGTAAATACCCCTTCGTTTTGATTTACGGAGTACCCTGTATTTGCTTTAAGAAGTATGTTTTTCCCATCTACGGTACTTATCCGGAATTTTTCAGCATTACTAACACCATTAATGATAGTCTGAACGGTATTGTATGTGATCTCTGTCATGTCTGTATCAAGAGTAAGGAAAACTGGTTTTCCCTCCACTTCATAAGTAGCAATTGCGCTCTCAGTTCCGGCATTGGCACGCAATTGTTTCATATATTTTCCTCTTCCAGTATGTTGTTCTATGTATTTTACACCGACGATTTGTGATCCGGCTTGCCCATTTTGTTGAGCTACTTCAAATTTACCTATTTTTAATGCTGCTGTTGCCATGTTTTTTATAATAGTTCTTGAAATTGTATGTCTGTAAATCCCCAATCTTTATTGCTTTGAACTCTCATTGATTGCTCTTTTCCTATTTCCGGGTTCTTCCAGTCAAGCTTTTCGGGGGTTATCTGGATGTATTCACTGCCGGGTTTCACATAAGTATATAATCTGTCTTTTATGATAAATTCCCATGATCCATATTCATTCCATGCGATCTCGTGAGTCAAGACCCAAATAGCTTCCATTCCAGAAGTAATAATGTAGTTGTTGTCTGAATCCCGTTTCGGTTCCTGAAATGTACCTGAAGGTTCTGTCGTAAGAACTATAGAGCAGTTTCTTCTTTCGTGATATTGCTTTACTAAATGTATCAGGTAATCATCAATAGTGGTCTGCCGGATGTTGGCTCCTGATAAAACCAATTTCATTAGCTGTTTACATTTCAATAGAGGAAGAAGACTCCCTGTAGTAACGAAAGACAAGTCTATGTCAAATACTCCATCTACTAAAGAGATAAAATCTACAGAAAGTGTGTTTTCTTGTATGATTAATCTTTCCATATATATTGGCCTGAGAAGATATATTTCAGTTGCTTTCAATTTACTGAAGTCGATCTTCTTGATCTCAATCCCATCTCCATATATAACAATCTTCCTTTTCCCCCCAATACTATTGTCAAATGTATGAATAACATTACCGAATGTTTCTGATAACACGATTGTCTGAATATCTGTATTATCTCCCCAGTCAACCTCTATAATACCGGAGCCGGATATTGATAGTCCAACTGAAGTTTCTCTGTTTCCAGTATATATCTCTAATATTTTCGGTTTTTGTGAGGATTTGAAATAGATGCTCTGTTCTCCGTTAGCAGGGGTAATCTTATTATTTTTTAGGTAATATGCGGTGTCTGAATTTATAATGAAGTTGTCCGTATAAAGCAACTCAGTTCCAGCCTTCAGATTATCATTGAGAGATAATGTTGTATTATTCATCATCAGATCAACGATACCTTCAATTGATCCATATATGTGTAAAGCTACATCATAAAGGTTTTGCCCATGTGTGGTTATATATCTACCCATCTTTTTCTCTTACGTTTAGGTGGAGTTCTCCGGTTGTTGAATCCATGTATGCGTTATCAATAATCATCTTGTCATTGATAAATTCACTTTGAAGCTTTTGAGCCAATCCTGTATTTTCAAAATTGGCATGGAGATAATCAAGTAGCCCAACTCCTGTAGTCGGGTATTGATATAAACTACCTGCTGAGGCTTTCAATAGAAAAGACTCATTCTGCCCCATTGAGGCTTTAATGATTAAGTCTGTTTCATGGCCGCTAAACAACTCCATGTATCCGTCCCTGAGAATAAGATTGAAGTCATAGTTTTCATTTAGGCTTCTGAACTCCGCAATCTTTATAGTTGATTTATTTTTTGAATAAACCGGATACCAAATCATGTTGTTGGATTTGTTCAAAACATACTCTATATGGTCTGTTCCATCCTCTATCCGTAAACGTACCATCAATTCTTTAAATTCTGGAGTATATGGGATTTTTACGTGAATACCATTGTCATCTTTATATCGCATTTCAAAATTGGGTGGAACTGTGATTTCAGCATAACAGTAATCGTCATTGTTCTTCCCATCAACTTCCCCCAGAAAAATAAATGAATATATTGTTTTACTGGTTAAATTATCTGTGGTATTGAGTTCTCCATATACAGCATCAACATTTATATCTTGTCTCGCCATAATAGTTTGATTATTAATAAAAAAATCCCCAATCAGTTAGAGTGATTGGGGATTGATTTTGCACTCTTTACTAAAGATTAGAGTACGCTTTCTTTAATTGTTTTTCTTATTCGACTACAGCGTTATACACCTTTTCGATAGTTGCCCATACATCATCTGGAAGCTGCTCGTCTGAAATCTGTTCACAGGCTGATTTAAGGTATTCAAGTTCGTCGTTAGAGAAATCCACAACAAGGGGAGTGTCTTTGTTTACATTCCATTCAATCCTATTTTCATCTGCGATTTGTTTTAGTCCAACTTCTTCACGTTCTTCATCGGAAATAGCCACCTTTCTGAGAATTTCCTTTTTCAAATTAAATTGTTTAAAATTATTCTCCTTCGGGAGAAATGTAGGAATGTAAAGTCTGTCTTTAATTAATAGTTCCATGCTTAATTATATTTCTAATGTTTTGGTTTTTATAAAGAATAGGGAAGTAGTGGTATTTTGGTTTATACCCCCACTTGGAATTATGCTGTTGGGTCATCAACAATGCCGCCATCCCCATTACCCCCAGAACTGGAACTATTATCGTTTTTAGACATTTCAATCTTTAATTTATCAACGATGTTGCTGAAATCAGAAAAATAACTAATGTAATTTTGATCTTTACTATTAATAGAACAACTTAGACTATCATGTTCTAAGTTTATATTTCCAATATATTCTTCATCTGAATTTTTCTTGTGAATATTTACGGTAATACGATCAATAACTCCATTTTCTCCACTACATTCAATTTTGTAATTTGCGTTCTGTGTTGTTTCGGTTGCTGTTACAACCAAGTTTTTCGACATGATTTCCATAATTTTTTGTTGATAGTTGTTTATTTAATGAATAATGATTTATAAGATGATTGGTTTGTCAGTATAATAAAAGATAATATTGAGATATAAATTATCCACAGAAATAGTGTATCCAATATCCTTGATCGTCAAGAATAAACATGAATGAATTTTCATTGTTTATTGTAAAATTGGTTCTTGTTCCATTTGTATTTGAATGCCTAAATCTTCCTGTTAAAGTTACATCTCTACCTGTTGTGACTTTTTTTGTGTATATGATTTTTCCAGACACAGATGTGGTTGGCATAGATACTGTGATTGCTACACTATTTGAAAAAATAATCAAGTCATCGTTAGTATTTATGCTTCCATTTGCTGCAATTCTTCTAACATTAACACGTAGTCCTTTGATATGTATAGATTCTCCCCCTCTTGCTTCTAATAATGCACTACCATAACTCTTAATAGCTGCGGCTCCACCTGAGTTATTGATGATATATAGACCAGTAGCTCCAGAAGCATAGGTTTGTATGCTTAACCCGGTTCGGTTTGATACATCAGTCCTAATTCCGATTAGTGCAGAAGAGGTGTTTTCGTTTATTCTTACAAACGATTGTCCCGCCAAGTTATTTAGTATAATACTTGCTGTAGATGTGCTATTAACGAGCGAATTACCGCTGATGTTGAAACCAGCAATTCGTCCGGATGTTGCGGTGATTGTTCCGGTCATTGAGATACTACCATTTGTATCCCAAGTGATATTTTTATTAGCTAACCAGCCATCTCCATTTGCTCCAAAATGTATTTTGCCTAATCCAAAATCGGCAGAACCGTCCCTATTTAAAGCCCAAAAGTCTTTACTGTCTGAGGTTCTTGCATTACAAATATACCCTGTTTTGTGTATCTCAATATAATGGGGTGTTCCTGATCCATTATTTGATTCTGATGCTGTTATTTTGTGTCCATAAATAGTAAATCCTCCTATGGTTCCTTTATCAAATGTACAAGTCAAGCCATTGACCACCCCTGCTGTAACCACACTTGCTTGTATGCTGGATACATTAATTTCTGTAGCCGTAATTGTTCCTGCCGCAATTTTGGCAGCCGTAATGGTTCTGGACGCAATCTCGTTTGCGGTGATGGCTCCAGATACGATCCTATCAGCCGTTATTGTACGAGCAGCGATCTTAGCTGCGGTAATTGTTCCACCTGCTATTTCATTAGCAGTTATAACCCCAGTAGCGATTCTGTCTGCTGTAATTGTTCTGGCAGCAATCTTAGATGCTGTGATGGTATTACCCGCAATTTCTGTAGCAGTAATGGCTCCTGCAACTATACGATCAGCAGAGATGGTACGAGCTGTTATTCTATTGCCGTGTAGAGAATTTACAGCAATCCGATCAGCACTTATCGTACCAGCAGTAATTTGACTTGCACTAATACTTCCGGTATATATACCAGTAGATGTAATCTGGGTAAGCTTCGGATAAGAAGCACCACCAAGTGCATTTTGTGTATTATTAGCTACTTCACTGACAGCATCAAGTGATACTTTGGGGAAAGTAACGGAAGTAACAGGATTTACAGGTCTATCATACCAACTTGCTCCAGATGGGTATAATGTTGGTTTTGCTTCGGTTCCTATTACTTCAAAATAATATAGCCCACCACCTCTAACATAAATATATTCTTGTGAAGCTTCCGTTATCTGTCCTATATTACCCACAACATTTCCACTACAAAAACTTTGTGTAGCTGTAATTATCCGCCTGTCAACGTACTGTGTTCCCCAACCGGAACCATTAGATGTCCATTTTACAAGAACAGAATACCCCCCTGTATGTGTTGCCCATGATGGCTTAACTCCCTCTAAAGCGTAGCCAATTTGTAATTGGACGGTTTTTCTGGTAGGTAAACCAATACACACAGGATAATATTTATTTACATCTAAACTTCTGGCATCAATAGTGGTTTGTGACCTTGCTTCCCATTGCATAGTAACATTTGATCCAAACATCACATTGCCTGAAGCATCCCAGCTAATGTTTCCATTTGCTAACCTACCACTGCCATTGTTGTTTAATTGCCATTTACTACCGTTTGTTATAGAGCCATCGGAACTAAGATAAACGCTGTTTTTGTATATTTGGGTAGAATTAATATTCCACCCGCCAATAGAACCACGCACAAATGTACAAGTCAAACCGTTAATCGCACCTGCTGTAACTACGCTGGCTTGAATACTGGCTGTGTTTATCTCACTGGCCGTAATAGTTCCGGCTGCAATTTTAGCAGCAGTTATTGTGCGTGATGCAATCTCGTTTGCGGTGATGGCTCCAGCTACAATTCGATCTGCTGAGATTGTTCTTGCAGTTATTTTGTTTCCATGCAAAGAGTTTGCTGCAATTCGATCTGCGCTTATTGTTCCGGCTGTAATTTGGTTCGCATTTAATGATCCTGTGTAGATACCATCTCCATTAATGGTCGTGGTGGAGCCTTCAATATTTGAAACTTCAAACACAGTAGCGTAGGCCAAATACCAAGTAATGGGTGCATTTCCATCTTTTAAATTGAAAAAGTTCGTAGTGGTGAAATTCCCACTCGCACCACATTTTACATAAAATGCGTACTCTTCCCAGTTTCCAGTACCAATATTAGAAGTTAGCCACTTGGTGTAACGCCCAATTCCGATGTCATTGGTGGCGAAATCTAATGTGTATCCTACAGGAATCCATGCTATAAATCTTGTCACAAATACCGCACTTGCACGAGCTTTGGTTGCAAAGAAAAAACCTCCTAAACTTGGACTTGCATCTCCTTTAGTTGTTATTTTTAATTTGTATCCTGAATCATTTGGAAGATTTATATCTGTGGTTCTTTCAATTACAACATTTCCATTACTACTATTATTATAGACAGAAATGCCATTCGCCCCATTTTTGAAAGTTGGATCACGATACAACATCTTTCCAGCCATTGCGCTTGCCAACTTATAGGCATTGTCAGCTTCATTTTTCCAATATAAAGAAACTTTGTCTGAAAACTCTACATTGCCTGATACATCCCAGCTTATATTGCCTCCAGCTAATGCACCAGCCCCATCGGAATCAAGCCTCCATTTGTAACCACGAATACCTCTGGAACCTATAGTCATGTAGACTATTCCTGATGTAAATTGTCTAAATTCGTTATTTTTGGTTCCAGTAAAAATAGAGTCTGAGTCTATACTCCAGCCACCAATTTTACCCTTTCTTACATCAAGTGTTAATGCTTCGATATTACTGGCCGTAATCAAGACCGCTTTTAAGGCATCTGTATCAATACGGCTGGCATTAATTGTTCCTGCTACGATTTGAGAAGCGTTTATACGTAAAACATTAACAGTATTAGCAGATAATGTTCCGGTAAATATACCGTTAGCATCAATATAAGTAGAGCCTACCCAATTGAGACTGACTCCTGCGCTAAATATAATCTTTCCTGTAGTAGAGTCGTACTTGATAAATTCGTTTCCGGTTCCCAACTGAGCGTCACCGTTTGCGTCCAAAAACCACCTGTATCCCCGAATGCCTCTGTTTCCTATAGTTACTGCATTCTTTTCCTGAGTAAAACTTCCAGCGCTGTTATTTTTTGTGCCGATATGAATCGAATCCATATCAATATCCCAGCCTCCGATGAATCCTTTGTTGTTATCAAGACTGAATGTTTTGTAACCGTCTTTAAAACCATATATACCATTGATCGTAGTAGAAACAACAGCTCCTTCGGGATTTTTGGAACTAAGTGTAAAATTACCTATCGCAACACCGGACAAAGTATCATCTTCATTTTTTATTCCGGCAAATATTTTAGGGGTAATAACTGAACTTCCACTGATCTGAGTTTTGTTATTGTTCCAATCAACAATCCAATCAAGAGATTCAGACTCGTTCCCAGATGCTCCAGCCTTAGATTTTGACCATGCAAAAGGTATTTTAAATGACATTCCATCAACTGAAATTGGGATTTCAAGATTTCCACTATCTGCCAATGAATCTGCACCTTCGGACACACTGAATGTAATAGTTTTTAGGTTGTCATCTTTAGAAATAGTCATACCGGCTATTACTGGGAGTTCCCCGATGCTGAAGATCACATCTTTATTCCCTTTGTATGCGTAAATTTCAGCCGTAGCAGATTGGTTAGATGTGATAATTCCTAAGCTATTTGCTTGAAAAATATAACTTGTCAAAGAGCTATTAACACTGTATCCGGATTCACCTTTTAGATTCTCTTGTGTTTCCTTGTCTAAATTATCCCATTTGAGAATTACATTTTCTTTGAGAATAACTTCTTTTTCATCCCAAGTTATTGCACCACCAGAAAAATGTCCAGACCCATCTCGATTAATGACGAATGATCCGTTATTTGATGATATTGACCCATCTGGAAGCAATCGGAGAAGAGGGTTTTGAATCGTTCCACCTATTCCTCCACGAGAAAACCATGCACCATAAGCATCCGTTTCATTTAAGACGCTATCTGTGGCCTGATACAAAGAAGCTTTGTCGCCAGTTTCTAATTGTGGTGAAGTAAATAACAACTGAGTAGCAGATGTTATTTCGATTGTAAAATCTGCTCCTTTTTTAGTTTTGGTGACAAAGGGAATGCTGTACCTAACCCATTCATTTACAATTTCAATAGAAATATCCTGTAACTTGTTGTTATCGTTTTGTGTGACAACTATATTTGTAGGATCACTTGCTTTAGCCCAAAAAGAAAAGCAATACTTTTGTTTATTATGTTTTACAATCCAATCATTTGTTTGACAGATCAATACATTTTTACCAATGGGCAATACAAATACGTTTCCCATACCTGTTGGAGAAATCTCTTCCGTCGAGACTTCAACTGGTGTATAAAAGTTACCGTACAAGCTATTAATCAAGCAGTTTTTATGAATCTTTCCGACATAGAACGTACAGGCAAATCCATTTTCGTCCCCAGCAGTAAGTGTTCCTGCAATATTTACATCTTTAGTTGCATAAAGCTTTTGAAAATAAGCCCCGTAACCATCTATACTACCAAAAATAGGATCAATGATCCCTTTTATTTTTCCAATTCTCGACTTTGTGGATTTTGGGAAATTGGCTATGTCTGAGAGCAACACAATGTTTAAATCAGAGATTTCGCACCAGTCTCCCTCTGAAAGGTGTGAGGTCAAATCTATTAATAAACTTCTTGTATATTGTTTGGGAAATTCCACAACAATAAGCGATAGTTTATATTCCCAGTCTGCGCTAATATTAATTGTGTCACTACCGTCGATCTCAGTCCCGTCAACGTATCCCAGCGATACATTTACCCTGTTAATAGGTTTGGAAGCTCTAATTTTATAAGACACCACAACCATTTGTGGGTTCTGAAGCTGTTTTTCTATGGATTGTTTGAAACCAATTGTTTCATTCCCTGTGTTCTGTGTGGCATTTCTTGTAATTCTGAAAACCCGGTATGAATCCAGATTAGATTTAAAATATTCAGAAGCAAGATAGGGAAATCCAACACATGCGTATTTATTAATAGAAGGAATATCCGATTCTCCACCATCCATGTACGGATAACATAATGAATTATCATAGGCCATTCCATCAACCACATCCATATAAGGAGAATCACTATCTGAGGATGTCAGATACATTGCGCCACTACGATCTGAGTTGAATAGATTGGTGACACGAACAAAATCTAAAAGTTCCCCAGATTTCGGTTCATCACCTTCCAGTAATGCACCAATGAAATATGGGGATTTCTGTTCTTGGTTATTCTGATCGTACAGTATGTCAATTCCCGTCTCCAGAACAGCCATCAATGAATATATGATACTATCCCCGTCTCGATATTGTCTTCGGACTATATCTCCTGCCTGAAGTCCTTGTGATTTTTTAGATTGAGGGTCAATTCTAACTTTGAATTTAGAATAACTGAATAATGCCATTATAGTTAAAGTTTGGTTTTTGGTTACAATTTTTCTACTATATCTCCGCTACATGAATCTGTGATCCAGAGCGATCCATTGGTTGCGGTTTCCTTTTGTACCTCTAATTCATATATGCGTACCTTTTTCCGGAATACGGCTTCATCGCAAGTTATGGTTATATTCCCAGTCGTTTTATTTTGCCTGATTGCCCATCCGGAACCTGCAAATCCACTGGAAAAGTTCTCAGAACTTAAATCTTCTGTAAAGTAAGCGTTTCCATAATGTTTTATACCATCAACGATGGAGTGGAGGTAACTTTTATTGGAAAAGAATAGAGAGTTGTTCAGTAATCTGGTTGAAGACCCCTCAATACCTATAAAGTTATTTGCTTCAACGGGTTTATTGAATGAAACAAAGTCTGACTCGGTAACAAAAGCTAATGTATCGGAATATCTATTTTGAGCTTGATAGACACTTGTTGAAGGTTTATACTGAATGGTCGTTTTGTATGTATTTGTTGTTGTCTCCAATGTTGAAGGATTAATCCTGTCAATAGATGAAACAAACCCAATATTTCTATTTCCTCCGATCAGATAGGCTCCTATTGATGATCCAAATCTAAGTTTCTTATGTATGGTTAGTCCTTCATCATTGTTATCTACCCGATACGAAGACATTAGATCATCACCGTAATCATGCTTGATACGAATTGAACCGGGAAAGAATGCTTCTCCATATTTTGTCAATAGTACATTAGTTCCATTTGCATCAGCCACATTGGATAACAATCTTATCTTTTGGGTATTGTCATTTCCAAGTAGTAAATCCCCTCCAGTGGAACTGATCTGTATGTCATCCTCATTCGATCTTATAAGTACTGGAAGATCATCTATTTTAATGCCATATCCTGTACCAAATGCAATAAAACCATTAATATTTACTGCATTTTGAATAATAGATAATATAGTTTTTCCTCCAGTCCCCAGATCAACACCGTAAGAAGATGTTAGTTTACCTTTAAGTACCGTATCTCCTTTTACATTAAGTATCCCAAAAACATTGGAATTTAGCATGTTCCAATCAATGTCTTTAAGATTAGCGTTCCCTGAGTGATAAACATTGTTCCCTTTTATTTGTAATACTTCCGGAGTAATATATACCCCAGAAGATTTATCTAAGCCAACTATTATTTCTCCAGTGCCTTTTATTTTAGATTTTCCAAAATCAACTGTGGTACTGGATATGCTTGTCGTTTTAGATTGTTGGTCATAAGCCAAAACATTCTTACCACCCAAATAGAAGCTATTACTACCGATATAAACATTTCCACTTACAGTAAATTCGTTATCAGTGGAAATAACTTGATTGTTTTCATCTAAAATATCTCTCTGAGAAATATGAATAACCCTTGTGTTATTTATCCCAGCCTCAAACCCGTAATTGGCTCTAAAAAGGCCGGACATATTATCACCACCTCTTTTGACATAGTTAAGTAGAACACCACCACTACCACTACCTCCTTCATCCCCTTCACTTCCTACAATAGACTCTGAAATAGGGCTGGCAAAGTTAAATGCAGTGTTCTTTAATCTGATTGAAGTTTGATCCCCTTCTTCAATACCGAAAGGATTATCTTTACTTTTTTTGTCCTGAGCGTTGAAAAAATTGTTGTATAATTGAATGTATATGTTATAGCAAAGGCTATTTTTATCAAGTTTGTCAATTTCAGGATTTAATATAATGCTCATTTAGTATAAGAGGTTTTGGATAAGAAATTTTGAATCTTGGATGTCAATGACGTAAAATTGGGGATGTTCAACGCTGGCATCGTTCCCATCAGGGTTGGTGTTGTGATCTTAGAACATTCAGTTAAGAACTCCAACATTAATTGTGCCAGTTCATTTCCAAGAACGAGGGGTTCTGTTGCATTTTCATCTCCTAAAGAAACCTTATCATTAGATAGAGAAATAGACGTATTCCCAATTTTGCTTGCAATTTTATCTTCAGTTTGAGTAATTTCTGATTTGCCAATTTTTTGCTCAATCTGAGTAGGGATAACGTTAATTTCAGCCTTTTCCCTATCTTTATTTTGAACCACTGTATTAATGGCAGAGATCGTGTATTTAGTAAATGTTTCATTTCCTGTTTTTGCAAGTTCGTTATAATCAGGGGAGTTTGCATCTTCTGGATCAAACTCTTCTGTTTCTGCGGCTCCGATAACAGTCTCTTCATGCGCATTCAATTGAATAAAATCAGCATGTGAAAAATTCAGAACATAAGTGTACTTGGTTGCTGCATCAGAAACAATTGTTACATCTGAATACAACGTGGGGATAATAAGGAACCCTCCAGAATTATCTTTTATGCCTGAAAGAAGAACTCCTTTATAAATGATCGGCTCAGAAGATGCAGTTTCATCCGGAAATTCACCAACGTCAATAGTTCCAGCGTAGTCGTCATATTCTTCATCGCTTGGATCATCATGTATTTTTGCTACATATCCATGTATCATTCTGGCTGTTCCGATACCTGAAGTTCCGGAAGGAGCCATATCAATTCTGTCAACGCTTCTACCTAAAACGATTTTCCGCATTGCCTCACGGATCATCCTTTCTTTATTGTCATTTGATTTATTTACTGTTTCCATAAGTGGTCTTTCCTTTTATACGGTAAGGTAATGTGATTTTTTGCCTGTATCCATTTACCCCAAAACTGGTGGAAACTTCATCAGCCAGATATACACCGTTTTTACTGGGGTTACGATCATCAATTAGTTCGACTTGAACTGCTGTAGTTAATCCAAAATCTCCAAACAGAGTCACACTTCCGGTAATACCATTAAGATTATAGTTTTTGAAATATGCAATTGTTTCTTCTACCAATTTATCTGAGTTGATTTTCATATTGGGAGACATATAAGGGACTACTGTATATGTACTCAAATCAACCTTTGTTTTGACATTAGCTCCAGTAGCCGTAGTGTTTCCTGTAAGTCGATGTGTTTTTTTGGAAATCTGGGTTGCATTAATGGTTTGAAACTCCTTACTACCCGCATCGGCCGGATCGTATTCGGGATTTAGTCTAACAGTTACTTCAAAGAACTTTTCATCAGCCCCCAACGCTTTTCCTGTTACAGCAAGAAATTTTGGGTCAACTTTTAATACTTTAAGTTCATTCTGAGCAACATGATAACTGAAGTATATTTTATATGGTTTTGAGTTTTCACTATCTTTCGGAAAAACAGGTTCGTTTTTTGAAGATGAAGAATATGGTCTTCCTATTGCTATTTTAGGCATGTCATCAGGTGAATTTTCATCATATTTGAGAAAACAATATACTTTATACTTTGACCAATCATTCAATACATCTGCTACTGTGAAGTTGTCTGTGATTTTAACTTTTCCGATTTGAATATCAAATCTTTTTGTTTCTGAATGCAATTCAAATCCAGTATCTTTCAATAACCCATATTTTTCTCCGCAAACATCATTCACTTTTGTACCGGATAGTGGAGTCTCAAATTTAGGAGCCTGTTTCAGCTTTAATTTGTACGCCATATTTTCACACTGTAATTCAAACTGGCTGTCTGAATTATATGCGGTAATATATCCATCAAACATGTTTTTCAAGTCTCCATTATATCCCAGTTTGATATTTATTCTTTGGCCGATCTTGAATGTGGTTTCATCTATTGCTTTTTGAGTACTCTTTTTTTCGATAATTACACCATCCTGCATTATTTCAGTGGTGATACGTGAAGCATCTTTTCCTTCCATAGTGCCATTACCTATTATAGTGCTTTTAAAAACAGTTCCTTTGGGAAATACGATCTTTGCGGTTCCTATCAATCTCTTGTACGATTCATTAATCTCAATATTAAGAACTTCAGTTAATTGTATTTGGTTTTTAATAACCATCGGATTACTGGGATCAGCGTCTCCGATAGTTATTTTACAAGTAAGTATGTCTAAAGAGCTTATAGCCATTGTTTTGTTATTTTTAGCAAACTGGATGGGTCAACAACTTCAGTTCCAAATTTCACCAGCTTAATCCATCTGTTTGTATGTTTTAATGCTTCATCTACTTTTTCTTCAGATGCCAATTTCACTTCTATGGCCTCAGACGGTTCAACCGCAATACAGGAGAGTGTATATGGCTGTATATTCTTGAATGTTGGGGGCTGAAGAGAATAATTCAGTACGATCAATTGAGTTATTTTGAACTGACGAAGGATTGTGTTATCACAATTGATAACACCTTTAAATTGCATCAAATTCAAAAATTTGGATACTTCTGCTTCCGGGTAAACGTCTGGATACTTACTCGTTATTTTTCCATTTATGGTTATTTCATAATCCCCTCCACTAATAAATTCTTTACGTGAATAGTCTCTGCCTTGAACTGTAGTCAACAACACATTATTTTTACTTGATACTTGAACCATTGGTTGAAGATCAACAAACTTAGTAGAGTTTAAACCATTGATCTCAACACTATGATTCCTAAATTTTTGCTCTTTTGTATCAAAGTACCATGATCCATTATCGACACTCAGTTCTAAGTAATCAGGAACAATGTTTTTGCCAACTATAGTGTCAGTGTAATTTTTTACTTCAGCTTGTGCTTGTTGTTCTTTGATTAACTGATAATATTGGCCATTTTTATTTGCAATACTGCTTTGGGATTGTGTCTGGAGATATTTATCTCGTTCTTTTTGCTCCCAATATTTTAGAAATCTGGGGTAGGATCGCAATGTTCCGTAAGCCAACTGACAAGTTCTTTGTTTTATAGCTCGTTTTAAAATATGCTTATCTTCTGACAGATAATTAACCTGCCCATCAGTAAATTGAGATAATCCAAGTCCTAATGCACGTCTGGCAGCATCAGACACATAACCGGATATACTGCCATGATTAACAACACCTCCACTCAAAAGAGTAGAGGCCGCTAATCCTTTTAATCCGGATAAATTTAGTTTATTTATCATAGTTTATTTTTGTTATCCGTTCCATGACGCATCAAAATCGTGAACCACATCAATCAAAGCTTGCGCCATCATGTCTTTTAAATCTTGTATTTCAGGAGACTTGCCTTCCGGTGTCTTCATTAATTCAATAGTTTGTACACTGAGTAAATTGGTTATATTAACAATAACTTGCTTTGGGGCAGCAGATGAAAGTTTTCCTGTACCACTATAGTTCCCACCAGCTCCACCATCATCACCACCAGTATAAGCAATTCCGTTTTTGTTCCACGGATCAGTATCATTATAATCAGGATCATTTGCATATAAATAGGGCTTAAATCCTGCCATTTTCAATATAGTGTCCGCAGCATCAGAAGAATCTCCAAAAACTTTTCTTAAACTTGAATTTAAGTTGATAAGTTTGTTGCGTACATATTGATAGTTTGTCAAGGCATCTTCTCTATCTTTCTCAGTGGCATTCTTTCCAAGAAGTTTTTGAACCCATTCTCCTTTATCATTTTGATAGAATCCATGTTTATTAAGGTCTTCTATGTCAAGAGTCTTTTTTCCGCTTTTTGTTTTGTTTGAGAGGAAACTTAATGCGGATTCTGGACTACTGATAGCGTCACGAAAAGCTTGGGCGTTTCGTATAATTTCGGGAACAGTAACGTTGTTTTGATACTTAAAATACTCAAATGTCTTAGCTGCTATATTGGCTGGCATTTTATCAAGACCATCAATATACTTATAAGTTTTGGTCTTGTTGTCAAAATTCCAAAGACTATAATCTAAACTATCTTCATCTTGACCATATTTTGACTTAACGTTTCTAATAAAAGCATTTACTTCGGTTGTGGTTTTTAATTTACCCAACTCTGCAAAAGCGGACTCAACTCTTAATTGGCTATCTCTCTTGGCTTCAGTTTGTATAGCAGCTTTAATATCATCCTGATAAGCATCTGCTATAGTATAGTCTTTATGTATTCCCAAAGCCTGAGTTCCGTATTCTGCTGGTATTAAGTTGTCTAATACAGCAGAAAACCAATTGCTTGTAAAAGAAAGTTTTCCAGCCGCTTGTCCTGAAGACTCTGATAAGGTTTTTCCTGTTGTTACATCATCAACGGCTTTTTTGGTTGATAAAGCCTGTTGGTAGGTGTCACTCAAAGCCTCACGTAAAGCATCAATAGAAGGGTATCTATATTTTCTGTTAGCTTGAATGTCTTCTTGTACAGCGTCCTTTGCTTCCTTTACTTTCCATGCCTTGTATGCAACATAACCCAGTGCAGCGACAAGAGCTGATACACCTGCTGTTGCTGCTACTGCACCGGAACCAATTGCGGCAATAGAAGATCCTGCACCGATCAATCCTGATCCAGTTGAAACCTGAGAGGAAAATAGCCCGGATATGGTCTGTTTGGCTACTGATCCTGTACCAGAGTTTTGCATTATTTGGGCTAATGCTTTACTTGCAGCTCCCTTACCGACACCCATAGCCCCGCTTGTCTGTAATGCTGTAATTAATGCTCTTTTGTTTGCGAAAGACATTGCGGCTGTAGAAGCAACATTACCACCAATACCAGCTAATCCCCCGATAGAACTGAGCACTTTGGATATTCCAGCTTGTTTACCAATAAATCCAAGTGCTACGCCAAGATTAGTTAAAGCTCCAGCTAATTTGAATATTTTAGTTGCAACAAACCCAGTAAAAACTAAAGGTTCGATCCAATGGAAATTTCTTGTTACCCATGCTCCAATTTTACCCAGTGCAGAAAAAACATCAAGTAGCATCCTACCTATTGTGGCGATACCCTGTGCAAACTCACGAGGTTTGAATTTGGAGAGCAAATCTTTCAACGTGGTTTTGATAATAGGCTCAACCAACTCATAGGCTTGCATAAAGCTTTCGCTGAAAGTTGATGTCATTTGTGCCCAAAGTCCTTTGGTTGTATTTTGTTTTACTTCGGCTAATTCAGTAGAAATGCCATGACTGGCTCTGTTTTGATTAGATAATGTCCTTAATTCGGCATAATTATCAACGAACATCATTGCAGCATTTCCACCAATCTTTCCAAAAATCGCCTGCATGTCACCCATCGTTGCTCCTTTTTGGTTCAACTCTTCAAAGATGTCCGCCAATGACCTTAACTTTTCGACTTGTTTACCATAAACATTATGAAACTCAGTAAACTTAATACCCAGTCTATTTAAAGTATCTTGCGCCTCTTTAGTTGGTTTTGCAAATCTGGTGGACATGGCTCTCAATGCAGTACCAGCCATTGTTCCTTTGATACCTGAGTTTCCTAAAATACCTATTGCTGCTGAAGACTCTGCAAAATCGACACCGGACATTTTCAAATATCCAGCCGCCATTTTATATGATTCGGCCATCTCTACTACATTTACGTTCGATCTGGATATAGTAGATGCTATGATGTCGGCTACAGGATTCATGGATGTGTTCTTGATGTCGTAACCAGACATGATGTTTGTTGTCAAGTCTGCTATCTGGGAAACATCATTATCCCCGATTAGAGCTAAATTTGTAATAGGTCTCATGGCTGCATTGATAGTTTCAATACTCATTCCAGCCATAGACAAGAATTTTGTGGCTCCCGCAATTTCTTGTGCCGTAAACTTCGTATCAATACCGATCTGACGAACATTACGAGACATCTTATCAAATCTTTCTTCAAAAGTAGAAAGATCGGAGTCTGCAACTTTCAAAATACTTCTGGCCGACTCCATGATATTCGCATAATCTACGGCTGCTCCAAGTTCCGATTTTATTAAACGGTAGGCCATGTATCCACTAACCATCCCGGCAAATGGCATACTTCTCCATGATGGGGCTTTGGCATATTGTAAACGATTTATAGCGGCTCTTTGTCTGTTCTCGTTTACTTGGTTTTCTAATACACCTCTCCGTAGTAATGCCTTTTGAGAAACTTCTACTTTTTTGTCTTTATTTAGAGAATCCCTAACCCTTGCCCATTCAAAAAGTTCAGCCCTTTTCTGTTCTTCTATTCCTCTTTTACGGAACGCATCTAATTTAGCTTTTACATTACGTTTGTGCTCTTTTTCTTGCTCTCTAAGGGCTTTATCAAAAATTTTATATTGTTCATGTGTTAATTCTGGTGAGATGTTGCTTTTGACATTGTTTCCTGTCATAAGAGAAACAGGAACTATTTTTGCATTACCACCTAATTGACTTTGAGTTTGTGATACTTTTTGAGGACTCCCCATTCCCATACCCAAAGTCATTTTTGATGCTCCCTTTATCTGAGTCATCAAACTGAGTATTTCCAGCAATCTCTCTTTGGCTACATCGGTTTTGATATTTATTTCTCGTCCGGTCTGTAAACTAACAAGAGCTGCATTAACTTTCCCTATTAGCTGGTTAATCCTGTTAATAGGTTCAGTCAATGAATTTATGGTATCCTTAACATTTTTCTTTCCTTGATTTCCAACTTTCTTACTTTGCTCGACAATTTGACTGTTGATTACAGCCTGAGCCTGTGCCTTTATGCTTTTTGAATCTAATTTCTCACCAGCATTGATAACCACCTTAATACCTTGCGATTTAGTTTTTATTTCATCAAGTAATGAGCTGATCCTTAATAACTTTTCTTCGGTTTTTTTTGTGTCTACATCTATTTTGTAATTGATGTCTCTTTTTTTACCTTTTGGACGAAATATGGCATCCATCTTATCCATCATTCCTTGTAATGCTGCAACAGAGTTCCTTGCTTGATTTTCGCTAAATTTTAATTTGTCAACTGCTGCTGCTAATGACGTAAGTTCCTTTACGCCTTTGGCTTGAACTTGGATGTTATAATTTATTTGATAGTCTTGTATTCCCATATCTTTTTATTCTTTATGAAGAATAGCTGGAAATGGCGAAAATTGATTTATACGGAATAAGTATCCATATTATAATGAAACAAAGGATATTCAAACGCTATGCGATTTACTATATTGCTTTGTTGATTGTGAAAAATTAGTAAAACAACGTAATTAATTATATAATTTATGTTTTTGATGTTGTTTCCTTTTTACGAAGCAATAAACCAATTTTGAAGGCGTTCTCTTTGTGAAAACTAAAAAAAGAGAGTTATGAAAAAGATTGCATTATTGGTGCTTGTTTTATTGGTGGTTAGTGTGAATAATGGCTTTTCTCAGGTCATTAAGCTGGAACATGGATTAAATTTCACTTGGATGAAGGGTGAAGATTTATATGAAAAACGTCCAACTTATTCTGTGATGCTGGGGTGTGATTATTTTGAACACGATTGGTTCTATTTGTCAAGCGAAATAGGATACGTAAAAAAGGGGGGAGAAGATACTGTATATGATTACTCTGTATTGCAAGAAGGTGAATGGACTCGTTATGGATATGCAAGACGTACAGCAAGATTAAATTATTTACATGTAAATACTTCTTTTAGAGTAAAGCATTCGTTTGACAAAGTGACTTTATATGTGGGTGTTGCCCCCACTTTAGATTTTTTAATGAGAGAAAATTGTGATACAAGATTTGACGATAGAAGATACAAAGATGAATATAACTCTAAAAAAGTTGTATTTGGTGTTAAACCGGAAATTGGAGCATATTATAATGTCGATGAAAAGTTAAGAGTTATGTTTAATCTTTCTTTTATGAGAAATATAACATCTGTTGGTGAGATAAAAAACAACTCTCTTGATAATCATACTGTTGCATTGTCATTAGGTATAGGATATAAGTTGTAAAAATAAATCCCCTTACTGAAACATGATTATGTACAGTAAGGGGATGAAAGTATAGAATTAAGCAAGAAGGGCGTTAGAGGCTTTTGATATAAGCATTTGTTGATGCAGCCAAAGTGCATCCTCTGAAAGCATTGCAAATTCTTCGTCTGAAATATTGTTTAGATCAATACCGGGAAAGTAATGACGAATATATATGCACCTTTGTCTCATGCGCTGTTCGTCTGTTACTACCCAGTCACTTAAAAATTTACGATAGTGCTCTGGCGGGTGGTGATGATTTCAGATAGTTGTCCCATAAGGCCGAATAGGAATAGAGATTCATTGTCCACCAATTCCTTATCACCGTCGATAAAACAGTCTTTAGCGAGTGTCTTCATAGCCATCACTTCGTCTTTTTTAGAGGCGGCCATGAATTTTGAAAACATAGGAAAATTAGGCTCCTTCATATAAGCCACATATACTTCTTTTTCATTATGTTCGACTTCCCCAAATACAACCATAGGAACCACTTTGCGAAGCTTGTGTTCTTCTTTAAGCTTCATTGCTTTTTCTTTGATTTCTGTCTCTTGTTTGAGAGTTAATGTTTTTTCTTCCATAATTTTAATTCTATTTTATGATTCGTTTTACTAAGAATAGCGAGGTGATGGTAATTATGTTTATAAAAAAAAGGAGAGCAAATGCCCTCCTTTCTCGGATTTGTGGTTTTTAGATAGTATCGCCTTCTCCGATCTGAATATCGAATGGATTCAACTGGAACTCTTTTGTGATGTTAGTGTCATCTTGTTGCGATTCCATGCCATCCTCACTAAAGATACATCCTTTTAGAGTGACTGTGGTGGTTGTCCAATCGTCCGAGGCTAACGGGTTAGCGAAGGATACAATCAGGTCGAACTCTCCGATGTCCATCAGTGACCCGTAAGTCGATCTCAACATTTGCTGAGTAGCGTAATCCATTGTGATTGAGGCTGAGTAGCTAATGTTTCCGAATCCTCTTGAAACAGGCTTGCCACCCATACCATAATTGGGTTCTATTTTACGAGATTTATTCCATTTGATACCGGATACTCCGGCCAATGTTGTGCTTCCTTCATCTATACCTAATGCTGTTGAAGCAAGTGTAATCATACTCCAGCTATAGGCTACGTTATTAATGACTGCCATTGGTTATTATTTTTTTTCGGTTAGTGATAATCCTTCTTCAACCTGTATTTGAGTTGCTACACCTACTGGAACTATCACATAAGAAATTCTTAAAGTATCATCAATCAAGACATTTTGATTGGGATCAATTGTCACTGAGAATCCAGAAATTTCCTGTGCGGTTTTCATTTTCTGAATAGTGTCGCTTACCAGATTTTTGAAAGATGTAATTTTAGATGGAGCCAGCAATCCTGTTGATGGATTAACAAGAAGCGGGGAGTTCACATAAGGAAGTAAAACATCTCTAACAGCTCTTCGTGATTTGTTGATCGTTCGGTTCCGGGCAATTGTACGGAAATCATTTTTAGCACACGTTTGGTCTTTTGAAATATAGATACCATTTTCACGGCCACTATATTTGATAGGGAAAATATATCCTTTATCATCCAAATCATCCAAAAGTACAGGAGACAAAGACTCGTACAAGTTAATACTGGTAAAGTCACCACCTGATGTTAGATTAATATCACCAAATCCCAATTCAATGTCTTGAAATTTTTCACTAAAGAGATTAAATTGCTGTACCCAAGCTATTGATTCATGTACATTGGCTTTTGCAAGACACCCCATGACAGCTCCCAGAAAACCTACCGGAGAATTGTTTATATTGCGTTTTTGCATTGTGGAGATCAACTCGTCATGCGCTTGACCAAAAATGACGCTGGTACGACTACACTCACAGATGCAAGATGGGATTTTATTCAAGTCGATTTTCTTTCCGTCGGCTGTATCCGATCCGGTATTAGAACAGTTAGCGGCCAAAATGATAGAAAGCGGCTGATTCTGTTCTGCTAACGCAACAGCCTTATCATTCACAGAGGTAACAATGTTCAAATTGTATTTTGGTTCATCTCCGTTAACTTTCCAAAGAGGCTGTTCTGTGTAAATACCAAGTTGATTGATTTTTCCACCAGCAGCCCTTTGCATGATCTCAATAGCATCCCAATTTGAAGAGCAATCTGCAAACATAACATATAAGCGGCCATAACTGTCAATATTACCGCTATTCCGGAAGAACTCAGAAATATGATAAGCCGGAATACCGTGCATGAAATTGACGTTATTCTCTTCTTCTTCAGTGGCTTCAACTCTTTCTATAATACCGAAGTCTTTGATTGCTTGTTTACGGCTTGTGATGTAGCAAACATCACCCAATTTTAACTTTGACAAGTTATTCTTACCATATCCCTCTGTGAACAATTTCGGTTGTAGGGAAGTATCGAATAACAGGCCAGTGATTTTTTCATTTGAAACAGATGTAGCAGGGATGTTACCTGTTACATCTTTAATGGAAACATTACCTAATGCCATAATATATTTTAAGGTTTAGTTGTGGTAGGGATTTTTGTAAAGAATAGCCTTACCTCTGATATTTTGGTTAGTATCAGTTGTAAATACACCTCCTTCACTATCAATATATAGAGATTCATATTGTGGATATATTTTTAAAATATCCTCTACATGTTTTTCTAACTTTATTTGTGGTTCTGACTCCATGGAAGTGTTATTGGGTTTTTCTGACGGAGTTATAGTTCCTTCTATCTTAATTATTTCATTTGATTTATCTTCTTCTGAAGTAATATTGGTGTTATTTTCCGAAGAGTTGTCTGCTACTGCATTTTCATGCGTTAAGACAGCTATTTCATTTACTTCTTCTTTCTGTTCTTTTTTAGGTCTTGCCATATTCTTTGTTAAATGAAAAAGGGAATGGAGTTTTTCTCCACTCCCTTTTAGGTTAGATTTGAATTGTGATTAAGCACCACCTTCTGAGGCTGCTTTCTTTTTGTAAGCCGTATGAACCACGATTTCGGACGGACGGACGATGTTCACATCCATTTTCATGCGCATCTGGAAAAAGAATAGCTCTGAATTAGCCTGTAGACGGTCGATTTTCAAGACTTCCGTATCATTCGCATAATCGACACCCATCCACAAGTTAGATTCCATACCTGTACTAAATTCACCAAGCGTGATTGTATGTTCTGGAATACCGACAATTGGAATTATTCTCTTGCCTTTGAAGCGATATTGATTAACCTGAGTGTTCTCAGAATATTTAACCTGTTTATCTGATAAATATTGATCGTAAGCATCCCAAGCTTCCCAGCCCATGATGAATACAAGACCTGACTTCTTACGGATTTGCTTCGGACATTTTTTCCACATAGCATAGAGAGCTTTCTCTACAGAAGCTCCATCTGTAAGTTCGGTTGTTCCAGATATGATACATTGTCCACCTGCCACTGTTGTCGCATCTGTCGCATTAACATTATCAATGATACGCTTGATAACACCATCAAAATACTTCTCTTTTTTGTCACCGATCTTAGTACAATCAGCAGGTTCCGTAATACCGGATTGTGCCGCACCGCCTTTAGCTGAAGTCCAAATTGCATTACCTATGAACTCGTCCTTTTTATCCATAAGCAAGCGCAACATTGTTGCTTGAATTTTCGGATCAAGTTCACGAAAAACTAAATTTCCATCTGGTTGCGCAAACTTCCAGTATTTTTCGTAGTCACGGGGGTTAAATTCAAGGTAAATCATAAATTCTTGCGGTTCCAGATAGCGTTCAGTGAATGTATATTCATTTTCACCACCGGAACCCTTACCCCCGTTATTTGAAGTTGGTGTGGGAACATTGTCTTGAATAATGTCTCCCAATTTCACAGAAGGGAGAGTGTATTTGTGTTGAATGCCAGACTTAATGTGAATTAGTCCTTCTCTGTAAGCATCGTTGCCCTGAGCTGTGTAGGTCAACAAGTCTTCAAGAACTTCACCAGCATAGCCGTTTTGTGCAAAAGTTACTGTATTTGCCATTATTAGTTAAGTTTTAGTTTCTAATTAATTAACCGAGTTTTTTAAACTCAAAATTTTCCCCAACTACAGCCTTTACTCTTTCGGCCATTTTTGCTTCCACTGTTTTTGAAGCATCTACCGCATCAGCGACATTTGCGGAGTCTGAGGCAATCTGCTCTGTGATTTTCTCACGAACCGGGATTGAATTGAGAGTATTCTGAGCTAATTCAAAATTTGATTTTGCCATTGTTACCCATTCTTCTTTTGCTGTCTCCAGAATTTTACCTTCGTCGATGGCATTCTGAACAAGACTTTCAATTTTGGCTTGTTTAGCTTCTTCTTCTTTTTGTTTGTAACCACTCAGTTCTGCGTTTACTTCATTCAAGTCTTTCTGAAGATTCTGAAGTGCAGCGTCTTTTCCTGCAATTACCACTTGCGCATCACTCAATGCTTTATTAGCGGTATCCAGTTTGGCTTCTACAGACATTAAATCTGAGATACGAGCCATAACATCCTTTACTTCAAATTTGTCTTTCAGACCTAAAGAGGCAGCTACCGCACCGAACTCAAATCCGATAGTTTTTTCTTCATTCATAATAGTGTCTGTTGTTTTGATTAAATTACCCACTTTAGCGGGATTCTCGTTTTGATTAAGATTAGGGTCTCCTGTTTTGGATAGTTTATTTTCAAATTGAGACATGTCAAATTCCCCATTGATTTTACACATTATGTTTTGAATTTTAGACACATCTTCAATACCAGCAAGTTCATTTTTAACTTTCTCACATACTTGCTTTGATGTCTTTAATACACAATCTGCTGAGATTATTCCAGCCTTGACTGCACTGTCAGCATCAAAAAAAGTACCATCTCTACCAGCTTCTCCATCCATAATGGATTTGACATGATCCTTTTTTAGACCAAATCTTTTGCGATATATGGTTTCGATTTGCTTAGTAAATGCCTTAACCATATCGGACACTTCCCCGTTAGAATCTGGCAGGAATGGATTGTGAATCATTAAAATTGAATAATCCCTCATAAGAGACTTTTCGCCAGCAGCCCAAATGACTGATCCCATTGAAGCCGCCATTCCTTCAATAATACATTCTGTTGGAATTTTAGAATTTGAAATAGTGGAATAGGTTGTCATTCCATGTAATACGGAACCGCCATCACTATTAATAAGAACCCTGATTAAAGAAGGTCTGATACAATCTTCCAAGAACTCAAACTCTTCATTAAATCGTCGTGTAGATTCTTCAGTGATAGCCCCGAAAAACTTAATTTCTGCTACTTCATCAGTTTTTACTTCTCCAACAACATTCTTTAAATCATTTATATTCATAGTTGGTTTTTATAATGAATAGTTGGTTTAATATATGTATGTTTTTAGTATAAATCTATTGTTCTGGAGATACTGGCTTTTCTGTAGGATTATTGTTTGTGTTGTCTTCTTTGTCAGAATCATCATTACCGTCTTCTACAGAAGGAACAAAGCCTGAAACCTCTTTATGTGTTGGGGTTTTGTGATTTTCGTGATTATTTTCGTTATGTTCCGGTTTTTGATCGCTATGATTGGTAAATGGGGGTAGGACAAGATACCTTTTTACCCAGTTTCTATATTTCCAAGCAGAAGACTCCCGGAACCATACTTCGTAATCTATCCAATAAGCTTGAAGCATATTAGTTGTGGTAGGCATATCAAAAAACATAAGATTACATCTTTCATTTAAAGCAGGCTCTCTATCTTTTGCATCTTGTATTGCTACATTTATTCTCTGAAAGATAATGAATGGATCGCATTCAGTTTCTATATCTTGATTATTAAAAGTATTTAGAATGAAGCGAACTCTCATTGTTGCTCTTCCTTCTCCGACTCTCTGTTGCTGTACAAGATACCTTACATTTGTAAAGTGAACAAAGATTGCAGGAAAGGCTATTTCTGACTCCAAGTTATCATCTCGTATCAGTCTTAAAAACTGCCCGTTGTCTATCATTATCGTTTTGAATAGAGGTGGGCTTGCAATGTTTTCTTCGTCTTCCCTTACTGTTAATATTGCTCTTTTAACAGCATTGAACATATTAACGAATGGATTCTCTGCTACTAATTCAGGAGTGGTGATACTGGAATTATCTTCTTTTTTTATGTTTGGCTTTTCTTTTATCATAATGGAAGTCCTTTAAATATAATAGGAACATAGTGGGTATTAATATAATTATCAAGTCTGTCATTGAAGCCAATAAATTGTCTTTGTGCAGGTTTCTTTTTAGACCACTGATTAACTGTAAATGGGGAAATTTTTGGATCGGTGTTATGAACTGCTGCATATCCTTTCCCATGTGGGTTCGATCCTCTTTTGCCACCTCCGGATTGAGATATTTCTTCTGTATGAATATTATAAACAGCTCCCATTTTAGTAAAAGGAGTTCTACCATTTACTTTTTTTCCAGATTGTCTTGATGTATTTTCTGATTTTCCAGATATAGCTCCTTTCAATATACCTGTATCATCCAATACTTTATGGGTGTATTTTTTTCCCCATCTTGATTCTCTGGGTTCCCATTTATTCCCAGTCGCATAGAACCCCCCGCTTGCAAAAGACATCCTAAAAAAGCGTTTAGAATATTCACCAGCTTTCGTAGCAAACTCAGTAATATTAAAATCAACTCTATTAGCGACAGGAATTTTACTATCCCATTGTTTTATAAACTGATCCAAAGTTATCTTAGGCATATATCATAAATTTGTTTTTGATTCTTTTTCCAACCTCATGTAATTTTTCATGTTTATTTTGTGGAATTTTGAAGTACGGGTGCTTATCGCTAAATATTCTTCCGGCAGTGGCTAAACTTTCAGAAAAAATGGGATTAACAATTTGGGATGAATACACTTTATTTAATGACGCAAGAACATATGATTCAAATCCATTTGACATCAGATAACAACGACAAGCATAGTCGATTGGGGGGATTAAATCTGAAGGAAATTCATTTTTAGGAAAAGATAATCCTTCCAATGAAAGATGTGATGCTCTTACTCTTTCATCCCCTTGTGTCATATAAGTTATAATTGTGTTTGATGGTATATCAATCCACCATGATGCTATACTGGCGGCATATAGAACGTCATTGTTTTCTTGATTTGCGTAAGTGAAATTATACTTTTCACATATTTCTTCATATTTGTCAATATCGTTCAGATCAATTTCATCCGGCAACTCATTCACCATTTGAAATTCTTCTGCAATGGAAAAATCTACAAGGTTATCTATCGCTGCAACTAATACCTCACGTATTTGTTTGTCTTTTTCTGTAAGTCCGGCATTGTTGTTTTTCAATATATTGAGAGCTTCGTTAAAATCTATACGCAATCCTGTAATAGCCTTGTCTATTAAGAATGAACATCGTAGAGTGACTATATCCTCAAACATTTCCCATGACTCCGCACTGTCTTCAAAAGAATAGATTAGTTTTCTAAAAGCATTTAAGATCGTAATGTATTCTTCTTTATACCTGCTCTCTTCCGGCTTATCTTCATACTTTGCGGCAATTACTTTCTCAAAGGTGGGGAATGAAGTATTGCCGTTTACTACATTCCCTTCAAAAAATTTGTAATCTTATTGCTTCCACGTGAATGTCCATATCTACGATAATATTCTTCATCTGACATAATTCCTTTGTCGTTACGAGTAGCAGCACCCTCAATCCCTGATGATACTAAAGACATATTAGGCTCAGCATTAATTTGTTTGCCGACGATTACGCCAAATTCTTTTTCTATTTCATCTGAAGATACCTCGTATTTATCAGTGATGAAATTGTAAAGTTTAATACGATCCTCGTTGTTCATTTCAATCTTATTTGAATACCTGAATACCAACCCCGGCTTGATATATCCCATCATTACAAGTCTGGGAAGAACTTCTTCATTCATAATATTTTCAATGTATCTACGATACATTTCTATACGATCTCTAAATATATCTTGGTGCGCTTTTGTTGAACCCACATAAGACTGCATTCCACCAGCCATAGATTCACTACCTAAAATAATATTTGATACTTCGCTATTAGAAAAATCTATAAGCCCGGTGTATATTTTTTCTGAATTAGACATGGTAAATGTCTTAATATCAACTTCATCTTCAATGCCTGTTACTACAATTTTATTTTGAGCAGCATTAGCAACTTCATTGGCAAGGCGTTTTCGATCCGCATTACTTTCGGAAACAGTTTTTGCATGGATTATTGGTTGACCATACGTATGCGAAAAATTAACATAATTTGCCAGTGTGAATTTTTTTGCCAAAATTAAAGGTGTGGTTGCTGAAAAAAGCCCTAAGTCCCCAGAATTAATCAAAATATAGTTCCTGTTATATTTTGAAGAAGTAATATCCCAATTAGGGAGCCATATACCCTGACGTTTTAAAACAACTCGTTGATCCGGAAGAACATTTCTTCTTTCTACTATATTGACTTCATTTAGCTTTCCGGTTAATGGGTTTATTTTAGGCATGATTTCTAAAAGAGTATATCCATACAATTTAGCTTCAACAATACCTTTTATGATTTTGTCGAACTGCGATCCTTGTATTTTTTGGCTTTCCTCCATATCTTTTATATACTTACCCTTTTCATTGATTTTAGCAAGTATGTAGCGATCCCCTAATATCTGACTTTCAAGTGTCTCGATGACTGATCTAATGTGAGCGTCTTGTTGAAGGCAAGCTTCATACAAATCAATAAGCTTTGATCTATCATCCAATATTGTCCCTTGTGTGACATTTGATCTGACAGATTTATATCTATTATTTCTCTCAATTTCCCATACATATTCCTGTATGGTCTTTTTGCTGGTTCGATAGATACTATCAAGCAGTTCCCCGTTAAATGATCCTTCTATATTGTCTGTATTCATAAGGTTTAGTTTTATGAAGAATAGATGGGTATTTGGTATTGTGTTGTTTTTGCGTTTGTATGTATTTGCAATACAGTATTAAAGGCTAAAAATATAATGTTAAATGATTATTTGTTTTTTGTCCAATTGAATTTTATTCATAAAATCAATCTATATAGAGTCTATATTTTGTGAAACATAATTTAACTATATGTAATATATTATATATCAGACGAATGGCAAATAATTAATGATTATAAATTTGAAATATGTATTTTGTATTGTATAAAGGCTTATCTTTGCATCACATTTTTAAAACCAAAACAAATTATTAATTTTTTAAGCAAAGCCAACTATGAACAACGGTATGGATTTTTACAGACTTCGCTTTGAATTTATTGGCGAAGACGAAACTGGTAAGTTGATAACTAAAAAACAAGAAGATTTGGTTGTCGCAGTCAATTACACTGATGCAGAAACTATTGCATTAGAGATAATGAACGATATGGCCATGACTCAGTTTGATGACAGGGTTAAATACGAGATTATTAAAACTAAAATCTCAGAGATCATGTTAACCAATGTTTTTTCTATCGACGAAGATTTTAAGAGAAAATACATTTTGTATTATTTAACGGAAGGAGAGGAAGAGACAGGCTTGTTTGCTGTTACAGTGGTTTATACAGAAATCAACGATAATGATAAGCCTAAAAAAACAAAAGAAGACATCTATGTAGCCGCAGCCAACCCGAAAGAGGCATATACGTTCGTGCAAAAATATTTGAATCATGTAGAAACACGTGATTGGGTTATACGCAATGTTAAGTTCGATAAAGCATCGTCTGTCTTGATAACGGAAGATATGCACAAGTCTAATACTTATAAGTCTGAAAGTGCAGGTCTATTATGATTAGAACAATAAGTGATTGTACTTGTACGAGAGTTAGGTATAATGAATTTCCGGATTTGCTGTTCGGTACAACTGCCAATGGTCAGGAATATTTTGATGCTACACACTTCATTATGAAAAAAGGGGATGTCCAGAAACATAATGTACGACAATTTGAAATGCTTTTTATTCATTGGAAAAAGGCACTGTGCGAAGCTTATGATATTCCTCTGGAGGATGTTGTGGTGGTGGATAAGGAACAAAGTCATATTTTAATAGATGAAGCTTTTGCATTATTGTTTGTGGCCTATGTTGACCCGATGTTTGGGGTGTATATGCTTGAAAGAATATCTGAAATGCTAATTAATGGATTGGTATTATCTGATACGAACATATTAATGATGTCAAGATCAAGACTCTCTAAAGAGCAGTTGTCAAACTTAACAAATGAAAAATAATGGTTTTCTGAAAGATGCCAAACAAGTGCTCGTGTTCAATGGAGCACAAGTGCTTGTAGGCATTGTGCGCTCTGTGCGTAGTACTTATGAATTGACAAATGGTAATTTGCAAGCTATATCATTCGCTTGTACTGGTAGATTAATCTCTACCGGAGGTTTTTATTTCAGACACGTACACCCCGATATTGAAATAGAAATAAGCGATATTGGAACTTTGAAATTACAAGATTATGATAAAATGTGTGGCGAGACGAGAAAATATCATTCAGTGAGGGATATGGCGGCTCGTAAAAGGGATACTAAAATTAAACTTAAAACTATAAAGAATGAAACAATTTAAAATGGATGTTCGGGTTATTAATAAATCAAAACACCCGCTTCCGCAGTATGCAACCGAATTATCCGCAGGTATGGACATTAGGGCTAATATTTCAGAGTCTATAGTGTTGCCCCCCCTTCAGCGTTGTTTAGTTCCGACAGGGTTATATATAGCTCTCCCTGACGGATATGAAGCACAGATTCGGCCACGTAGCGGATTGGCTATCAAAAAGGGGATTACAGTGTTAAATTCACCGGGAACTATTGATGCTGATTATCGTGGGGAGATTTGCGTTGTCTTGGTAAATCTTTCGGCTGAGGCGTTTGTCATTGAAGATGGGGAACGCATTGCACAGATGGTGATTGCACGCCACGAACAGGCTGAATGGATGGAAGTAAATTGGTTGGACGAAACTGAGCGTGGTACAGGCGGTTTTGGACATAGTGGAATCAAATAATTATAGCAATATGGTAAAATATGATTGTGATATAATTCCGTTTAGAAATCGTCCTGTAAAACTAATGCAAGGGCCAAACACAAAAAATATATGGATTTGCCTATATGACTTGTGTTGTGTGTTAAAGCGTCCTATGCTTATAAAAACAAGGGAAGCGCAAGCTATGTGTCCTTCTTGCACTCGTATTGTATTTAAGAAAGATTCACCAAGAGGATTATGGGCTATTCACCCCAGAGATGTTTATCGACTTACCACTTTCTTGAAAGGGGAAAGTAGTACAATGAATAAATTATGTGAAGAGTTAATAGTGTGGTGTGATAAACTACCAGAAGAATTGGATCGGCTTCATACAGTATCAGATGGATATACTGAGGAAGAGCTACTTTTAAGGTATAATAACTCTAAAAGAAAGAGTGGTATCCAGTTATTTAATGATGCTCGTTTTGGAGAAATTAGAGTTGTCATAGATAAAAACAATGAACCTATGTTTTGTTTATCTGATGTGTGTCAAGTTTTGGGTTTAACGTCCAGTAAAGTCGTGCAGCGTTTAGATAAGGATGTACTTTCAAAGTATCCCCTTAGAACAACTGGTGGCATTCAGCAAGTTAACTTTATTAATGAAGATGGGTTGTATGATGCTGTGTTTGACAGTCGCAAGCCGGAGGCCAAACAATTTCGTAAATGGATAACAAGTGAAGTGCTCCCTTCTATTAGAAAAACGGGAGGGTATATTCCCATGAATCTGGGAGATAGTGATGCTGAAGTCATGGCACGAGCCTTGATGATTGCTCAAAACACTCTTAATGCAAAAGACAAACTTATTGAAAGTCAAAAAGCAAAAATGGAAGAAGATAAACATAAGGTTGCCTTTTATGAAGACTTTATTGAAAATAGGGATTGGTTTAAAACGACTACTATTGCTGATGAATTAAAAACAACCCCATTTTTATTACATAAATTTTTGATAGATAAAGGTGTCTGTGAATATGAAAACAAAGAATATATAGCACGTAATGGTTACGCAGCACTTCAATGTGATGTGTCTTATTATTACAAAAATAAGAAGGGGAAAACTTATCCTTTCAATAAAAGAAAGCGATGGACTAAATGTGGGCGTGAATATATTTTAGAATTATGGAGGTCTGAGCATGGAACGAATACTAAATCCGCAAGTTGAGAACTTTGATATTTTGAATTTATAATCATTGGCCTGAGTTCCATTGTGCTCTCAGGCCATATTAATTAAAACCAAAACAATGAATAAAATTACATCTACTTTCTGTGCACCGGATTCTCTGGTGGAGAAAATAAAAGTATATAATCAAAATTATCGTGCTGGGCATCCTGATATTTCAGATCAGGAATATGACTGTCTCGTTCAAAGGCTAAAAGAAGTAGACCCAGATAATGAGTGGTTTCAAACTATCGAACCCACTATTGTATCAGAAGGAAGAAAAAGAAAGCTGCCTATACCAATGAAGTCTTTGAATAAAGCAAAGAGTATTTCGGAAGTTGAAAAATGGATTGAATCTCTTGGTTTGCCTCCAAAGACAGAAATTGTTTGTATGCCTAAACTTGATGGGCTATCATTGCTTGTTAACGAGAAAACAGGAATAGCATATAGCAGGGGTGGTGCTGAAAATGAAGGTCAAGATTGTTCCAAACATATTATGGCTGCGAATATAGCAAAAAACACAAGCTTCCATTTCACCTATGGTGAGTTTATTATTTCTAATGCGGAGTGGGACGCTTACTTTAAAGGTAAAATATCTCCCAGTACTGGAGATAAGTTTAAATCTCCAAGAAACACTGCTGCTGGAATGCTGAATGCGGATGAACCAAGTGAGCTTATTCAATATGCTTCTTTTTTCAGATATGGTGTTGGAGAAGCTGATAATTCCAAATTTAGTACTTTCTGGGATCAGATATATGCGTTATGTGAATACTACAACCAGCCCAAATTATTTTCAAAACATATTGTAGGAGAGTTGAATGAAGAATTTCTGAGAAAATTGTTTGTTGAATGGTCTAATATGTATCCGATAGATGGTATCGTCATATATATAAACGATTTGAATATTTGGGATAAAGTAGGTAGGCATCAAAGTTCTGGCAATCCACTTTATGCAGTTGCATATAAGCACCCTGATTTCACGATGGCATTCAAAACTGTAGTAAAATCTATCACATGGAATGTAAGTAAGGCTGGTGCATTAAAACCTGTTGTGAATATTGAAACTGTGGATACCGGGGATTGTGATATGGAGAACCCTACCGGGTACAATGCGGCATTTATTAGTGATATGAAAATAGCTAAAGGTGCTGAAATTCTCGTTACACGATCAGGAGGTGTTATCCCTAAGATATTATCAACTATTAGTTCTGCACCTCTGGAAGAGCAAAATAAGATGTGGGATGATCTCTCGATGTGTCCGGTTTGTGATTCCCCTACAGCATGGAATAATACATTTGTCGAGCTTTGCTGTACTAATCAAGACTGTGCTGGAAGAAGGCTGGCAAAAATAATCCATTTCTTTACAACGTGTGGTGCTGAGAATATGGGAGAAGAGAGTTATGCAAAGTTATTCAATGCCGGATTTAACTCGGTGAAGAAGATTTTGAATATTACCCCCAAAGAAATATTGTTGATAGATGGATTCGGGGAAAGTGCAGTAGAAATTATATTATCCAATAATGAAAAAATAAAAGAGGGCGTAGAGGCTCCGGTTTTGATGCACGCAAGCGATTGCTTTGTTGGTATTGGACAGAAGAAGTCTCAGCAGATTTTAAAAGATATGGGTGACTTTGTTGATACGTTCTACTCTTTAAAATATCACCCTATAGCAAACGAAGAGGATTCAAAAACTTATAAGTCATTCTGTGATGGTGTTCTTTCATTTTATAATTTCATCAAAGAGAATGGGCTTATAATTAAAGCAATGCAAAAGAAAGATGTTAAGTCTGATGGGAGATGTTCTGGGATGAAAGTTTGCTTTACCGGAGTGCGTGATAAGGGGCTTGAATCATTGATTATCTCAGAAGGAGGCGAAATTGTTAGTGGGGTTAGTAAGAAAACCACGCATTTGATTGTTGTTGATCTTTCTTCATCGAGTTCAAAAATGGCAAAAGCTAAAGGTTTAGGGGTTGTAATTAACACAATTAACATGTTTCGTGAAAATTGCTGCTTTTAGTTTCTATTTAAATAGTTACATTACAGTTGTATAAGTGAAAATTGTTAACTGAAAAATTTAATTCTCGTTTTTCTTGTTTTGTGTATTCTCAATCTCTATCTTTGCTCTCGTAAAAAGACAAAAAATAGAAGTTATGGGAAAAGTAAAAGGAGAAATTGTTGAATCTGAACCTCTTGCAATAGAGGATTATAAGCGTTTATTAGAATGTCTGTCTTTGGATAAGATGTACTTATTGGAGTTATATTGCAGGTTGTCGTTTTGTACAGCTTTGCGTATCTCTGATGTGCTCTCTTTGACATGGGCAGACATTCTTTATAAAGACATTATATGTAAAGTGGAGCATAAAACTCAAAAAACGAGATTAATTAAAGTCGGTGATACTAACAAAAAGAGATTTATTGAATTGTATGAACTTCTTAGAAGGCCGGATTTAAACAAAGCTGTAATAAGGCATCCCAAAAAGGAGGAAGCTTATACTGCAAGACAGATGAACAGGATATTAAAAAGACTGAGAAATAAGTATCATTTGCCTATATCCCGAATATCAACACATACTTTAAGAAAAACCTTTGGGAAATATGTCTACGAAAAAGAAGGTAAGACAGAAAGTGCTCTTGTATTGCTGAGTAAGATTTTCAATCATTCCAGTATTGCTATAACAAGGCGGTACATTGGTTTAAATCAGGAACAGATCAACGATGTGTATGCCTCAATAGATTTTTAATATTTAAAATATGAACGATAACCAAAACTTAATTTTTAAAGACAAAATAGAAGTCGGACAATTTGTTTTCAGTCCTTCATTTGGTGATGGTATAGTGACTTCTATATTAGAAGACAGGTTTTATGTCCAGTACACCGCATTTCAATTTGTATACGACTATAACGGATGCCTATATCCAAATGGTAGATTTCAGTCTGTGTTCTTAAAATAACCACATGGAGAAGTTGTCCAGTGAAAATATAGGTGTTCTTGTTCAACCAAATCCGGCATATATCAAAGCTCTTGTTCAAAAAGAACTGATACCAACTCAAAAGAAATTTATGGCAGCAGCATTAAAGAGCTTTTGTTTAAGTTGTGAGCATGTAGACTACTGCCCCAAAAAGACGGACGAGGTAAAATGTGTTAGATTTCAGAACTATTTAGCGCATTATCATAATATATTAGTAAACGAATTAATTTAATTGTATATGTCAGAAAAACCAAAACCAACAATTATCATCAATGATGAAATGCAACAAGCCATTGATTTAGTATTAAATACCAATAGAAATGTATATTTAACCGGGAAAGCCGGAACTGGTAAAACCACTTTATTAAAGCATATATTGAGTATATGTGAGAAGAATACTATAATTGCGGCTCCCACAGGCGTTGCGGCCATTAATGCGGGTGGTGTAACGCTTCATTCCTTACTGAAGTTACCATTTTCTCCATATAAACCAGCTTTTGTAAGAAAGAAAACTCTTCATGTTTTGGGAGAATACAAACTGAACGATGAACAAATTGGTATGATCCAAAATTTAGAGCTATTGGTAATAGATGAAATATCTATGGTTAGAGCCGATCTTCTCGATGCAGTTAATGATGCCCTTTGTTTTTACCGGAATAATAAGGAACCGTTTGGTGGTGTTCAATTACTTTTGATTGGAGACTTATATCAGCTTCCTCCTGTGACAATCAAAGAAGAGTGGGGACTTGTCGAGGATTACTATGATTCTCCCTATTTTTTCTGCTCAAAGGCTATTAAGATTGCTGGATTTGAAATAGTGAACTTGAATCGAGTGTTCAGACAATCTGATGAAGGTTTTGTCAAATTACTAAATGATATACGGATAGGAAATTTATCTCCAGAGACACAACGAGTGCTTACAGGGTTATACGATGAAACATTTATAGCAAACAAAGATCATGGGTATATAACCTTGTGTGCTACAAATAAGTCGGCTAATAATATCAATGCAATCAATTTATCTCGTTTAGAAGGTGAAATGTTTAGTTTTCATGCGATGTTATCTGGCAATTTCCCTGAAAGTGCAGCCCCATGTGAAACATTACTGAATATGAAAGTTGGTTCCCAAGTCATGTTCTGTGCTAATGACCAAGCACCATCGAGCCAAAGGAGATTTTATAATGGACTTATTGGAACCGTTGAAGAAATAGTCAATGATGACATACTTAGTTATATTGGTGTCAGAACCAATGAGGGGGCGAAAATAATAGTCACAAAATATACATGGAGCAATATAGAGTATGAATGCAATGAAGAGGGTAAAATTGTGGCAAAGGAAGTTGGTTCCTGCACTCAATATCCATTAAAACTTGCATGGGCAATTACGATCCATAAATCTCAGGGGTTGACTTTCGATAAAGTGGTTATTGATGCCGGGAAAGCATTTGCGCATGGTCAAGTATATGTTGCTCTTTCAAGATGTCGATCTCTGGAAGGCATAAAGTTGATTTCAAAGATCGGCCATAGGCAGGTGATTTGCGACAAGAAAATATTTAATATTAAAAACTAAAATCATGACACTGAAAGAATTAAATATTGCAGAGTCATTTTACCGGAAGGAGTGTGATAATAAAATCAGAGCTGTCCAGCATCAATATGCTATAGAAAACAACCCGATTAACATTGGGGATATTATAACAGATCATATTGGGTCTATAAGGGTCGAAACAATAAGAGTTTGTCATAATACTAAATATCCAACATGTGTCTATAATGGATTCGTTGTGACAAAAAATGGCTCTATTTCAAAAAGACAAACAAAAAGAGATGTTTATCAGATAAATATCATAAGCGTAAAGTAATAATAAAAATTACCGAACTATGAATATAAAACAATCAATACCAAGAATAGACTGTGTTCGTTTTGCTAAGTGCGGTAAAAAATCACTGGCGCACTGCCGGAAGTATAGAGAAACAGATGAAGAATGTACTGGGTGTGAATTAATAAAGTGTCGTTCCAGCACAAAGTATATTACCTCAAAGCGTGGAAATGTTCTTAAAACATGTTCTTGTTGTGGCAGTTATCTCAAACTTAATTGGTTCTACAGAAGGATTGTAAAAAGAAACAATAAAATTTACCGGACTTATTCAAGTGCATGTAGAATGTGTATTAATAAACCAAAACTAAATAAATAATGGGGAGAAAGAAAAAACAAGAAGTAAATGCGGGAGCAGTTTTAGATATTTTTCATAAATATATGCGACTGAGCAAATATCTTTTCGGGCAGTCTGAGGAATATATCTACAACGTCAATGAGATACCGGAAGAAAACGAGTTTTGTTCCTCTGCAAAAAAAATTGCAAAGTCATTTGAGATCGACTGGAAGAAGATGACACATGAAGAGAGCAACCGGATCATGTTAGCTCTTTTGGATAATACGTACAATGAAATGGCTGGAATGTGTGATAAGGATAACATCGTGTTGGAAACCAAGATTATCATTAAAAAAGAAAAGTCAGATGAATAAAAACATATTCTTCATAAGATCAATGTTCAGTGAGGAATTTCTTTCAAAATATGGAAAGGAGGCACTTGAAACAAAAATTATAGATTGCCTGATACACGGTGATGCAAGCCCATATATGCTGATAGAGCAATTAACCAAAATATTACATGATACTCAATCTGAGTTATCTGATATAAGATTAAAAGATGTTCCACCAATAACTTTAGTATTCAAAAACTAATCAAAATGGATAAATCAAGAAAAATAAGCATTGGAGATCGACTTTATGTTGTAAAACCACATTATACTACGGGTAAATATTGCAATGTTTCAAAAGTTGGGAAAAAGTATTTTTATTTGAGTGAATTACCACAAGAAAAATTCTCAATAGATAATATGAGAAGTGTTTGCAATAATTGGTCTTGGAGTTATAGATGCTTTGAATCCAAAGAAGCTTATGATTTAAAAATAGAAGTGACCAAAAGAAGACAAGTAGTGAATAGCAGCATACATCTTCTTTCTGATGAAGAAATAAATATAGTGTATGATATGATAATCAATAAAAAGAAACAATAGTAAAACTTGTAATTTAAACAAAAATATATGTCAGATAGAATAGAAGAACTGTACAACAAGATATTAAGTGATGGTAACTGGGATTATTCTGACCTTGATAAATTGTTGGAGTTGATAAGAGAGGAAGGGTATGTCTGCGGGAAGCTCTTTATGAAGCAAAAAGCAATTAAAGACTTTGAGGCTATTATCAAAAACATGCCTTGTGTAAAACAAGGTTTCATTGAACTATTAAATAAAGAATAATTATGAAAATATTTAGAACCACTCCTGATAATCCAATTGTGATTGTCGATAAAGATGAATTTGATCGGATTGACACTATTGCAAAATTAAAAGAGGAAGATGTGGAAAAGCTTTCAGAAGAAAAATTTCTACGATATGTGAAAAAAAGTGGTATTCAAATGTGTCTACGTATTAATGATGTGGATAGGGTTTTAAGACAGAATGTGATTTCTGAGTTGAATTATGATGAACGTGGTTTTCCTGAATCAGTGCATGAAGAAGTGAAACATGCTATTGTTGATGATATTACATATTATATTAATAATCATTTCAGACATTATAAAGATGATTGCAAAGCAATTGTAAAAAACGAGTGGAATAGATATAAGAATAGATATGAAAATAAAATCGAGCGTTGGAAGTATCTCTTTGCTTTTGCACTCGTTGTGTCTATAATAGAGTGTATTTTTTTGATAAACCAAAACCATTAACAATGAATTTTACACAACCTTGTTTTATAAGAAAATCACCAAAATATTTAACTGAAAGAGTTTATAGGTTAGGTGGAAGATCGGGAGATGGCTTTTGGAGTAGCAATATAAGAACACTTTTAGTAGTAGAACAAGATAGATTTTTTTGTCTTGATGATGAATGGAGTAATGCAGAACGATTAATTGAAAAAGGATATATAGACTGTGGTACTAACGAGGATTTATTTATAGCTCTTTCAGCACTTCAGGATGATAATGACTTTAATCAATGGTTTATTTCTGAAAATTCTGAGTGGTGGAAAAACGGACACCATGATCGGCCATTGAACAAATCATCTTTACTGGGGTATCGTAAAGCAACGACTAAGGAATTGATTGAACATTTTAAATAGAAATAATATGAACTTGTTGAGATATAAAAAATTAACTAATTACGAGATTAGAGAGGTTCTTGATAGACATATAGGGCTAACAGATTATCAGAAAAGTAAGTTGTATGACACAGATTGGTTTCCATTTAGTATCGTGCAATATACACAAAAAGAACCTGTAAAACCTATCTGGAGATTGACAATCCTATTTTACTGGCTTTATTGTCTTCTTATAATTTTGTTTATTATTCCTGTAATATGGCTACTTAGGGGAAGTGCATATTTGAATAATAAGAGTGTTATTTACCATATATATAAAACTTGGACAAAAAAATTAGGACTATACTAATGAATATCAACAACCATACTCCATACGTGATCCCAGATAAAGAAATACGTGAGTACTTCGACTACACCATAGAATTTTGTTCGACGTGTGATCGGGATATGCAGTTTGGTATACAAACAAACCAATGCGTGCTGTGTGGTTCCGATAATCCTTTTGGACTGGAAGAAGATCACACTATAGGAGAATGGGATGAATACTTTGCTTTAAATAGAAAGACTGCTCGATTATGCAGATTGATAAAGAAGAATGAATTTATTACAAGAGATATAAGAAATAAATTATGCCATACTTAACAATTGATAAAAAAGGAAGAGAAATAATGTTTGCTGGTCGCCCCATAAAAGTTACAGACAAAGACGATAAAGGCAATGACATTGAGTTCTGGATGGAGGATCAACCGGGGCACTTCGATTACGGCCATTGTGATTTACCCAAAGGAACGATAGAGAAGATAATTGGAAGGATGCTTCCTGATGACGAGTGCTTTTGGCTTAATCAGGAGGAACAAATAGATAAAGCCATTGAGCATTATGAGAACTATACTAAGGATGAATATTAACCAAAACTAAAATTAAGATGTATTTTGTAGCGATATTGATTGTAGCCCTTTTTATTTTTATGGGGTGGTTGTTTGGCAAATGGGTTGCCTATAATACTACCTGTGACAAGTGTGAAATGAAAGAATTGTGTAAAATGTGCCGGGAAGACGGTGAGGTTCCTCCCTGCCAGCAAAATACAAATGTATATGGGTAGCGTCTTTCTGATTGATCCACATGGAGATTGCTGGAATGCTGTATGGTGGACATGGTGCATATTGTTAGTATTGTTATGTGCCTATGAAATTTATTGGCTGCACACACATTGATAATATTGGAAGGAGATAAATTTCTCCTTCTTTTTTTAACCGAATTATGTCGATTTAATCTACTCTTATTAAAATATTAATAACCAATAACTTGAATTATGGAACTAAAAAAAAGAATGACTTTCGATGAAATGGCACAACACATGACTGAAAACACAGTTAAAGTTGCTAATCGTATTACCGTTGGTAAATACGCTAAAGAATTAGGATATACTATATACAGACCTATGATTGAAGGTCGGGTAATGTTCTATTATGTAAATGAAAAAATCGGTAAGTAAATGCAGGAATCAAAGAATACGAGATTCGTGAAAATACATCCAAACTCTTCATGTTTGTTTAGTGGAGCAGAAATATCTTTTCTGATTTTATTGCTGGATCAAGAATTTCTGAGAGATATGGGGTATAATTCTACGTGGAGCCGATCTTACTTTCAGAAACACACAGGGGTATCAAACGTAACATTTACAAAATGCGCAGATAAACTGGAGGGCATAGGTATTTTGTTCTCCAGTCAAAACAGAACCGGGGAAAAGAAAAAGTATAGACTGAACTATGAAGCTTATGAAAAGACAATGCTTCTATTGGACACTACTAACAATCGAGAGGTGTTGCGTGATTTTTGTGAAAAGCACTTCTCAAAAGCCAATTCAATATTCGATGTGACTGAAGATCAACTCCTGCAATTAAGAAGAACAAAGAAACAAGAGACCACTATCAAAAATGACATGGTTAATACTCAAACCATAGAAGAAAATGACATGGCTTCTAAAACAATAGAAAAAGATACCAAAACCATATCAGAAATGATAATGGTTCCTGAAACCATATACAAAAATGACATGGTTTTTAATAATAATGCCATAACCATAGCAAAAAATGACACGGTTTTAGCTGAAGATAATAAAACCACTATAAAAAATAACATGGTTTCTGAGATATATAATAAAACCATGTTAGTTTTTGACATGGTTTCTGAGATGAAAGAAAAGATAGTAAAGTCTAATATTCAAACCATAGCAGAAAATGACATGGTTTTGTTAAAAGATATGTTGACCATGTTTAAAAATGACACGCTTTTGTTAAAAGATGCGCAAACCATGTCAAAAACAGATATGGTTTTAGATCAAGAATGTGAAACCATAGCAAAAAATGACACGGTTCTTGATGCAAATTATGTCGAATTAAAAACCACTATCAAAAATGACATGGTTTTGGATAAAATGGCAAAAACCACTATCAAAAATGACAATAGTATAGATAATATTAATATATATAATAATATAAACTCTAAGAATAATATTAAAGAAGATAAAGAATATATTTTAGATAATTATAAAAATGCTTCTGAAAGAAGTATTTTTCATAAGGGGGAGAAAAGATCGGAAGAGGAAAAACTCGTTCCTTCACCTTCCAGTTCAAATCAAAAATTCATTGATTCGCTGATTCAGGACATGAAAGAAGAATTTCCAGATGGAGATCGGGCGAAGAGAACGGAGGTGCTTTTTTTCTTCAGTGAACTAAAAGAGGATTATCTATCACACGATCCGGAATTATCTCAGTTATCCTTAGAAGAAATTTTTCCTCACTTCAAAAGTGCCGGAGTGAGAATTTACACTTACTACTCAGAACATATTGAAAAGAGCGATGAAGAGTTGAGGCTTGAATTTATGTCACTTCCAGTTTCGGAAGATTTTGATGAAAGCCTGTTGGGGTTATCAGACCAAGAAAAAGTAGAAATGATTAAGTCCGATTTTAGAGAAGCTTTCCCAGAGGATGAAATGGTTGAATTGGATGCCATGACAGATTATGTAGTGGGATATATGCGAGACTTGGAATTAATGAAGGTCGATCAGGTATTATACGATTCCCCTTTATTACTTTCACACATGTTTCCAGAATTACAGAGAGACAAAGAATCAAAACTATGGCATAGGAGGCCAAATAAAGCCGAAATTAGAGAGATTGACGAGAATGGCGGTAGAATGATCGTTATTAAGCCAAAATTCAAGGAAAGGGCTGAAAAAGCACGAATAGATAGTAATCCTTTCTATGAAAAACTGAAGAGATTTAGATTTCCCAGATTAACGATTACTTCTTCTGGCTCATGTAATGCCTCAGAAGTAATTCCCAAAGTCCTTGCGGAACTCGGATATGAAAATGGGTTTTATGAAGACCAAGAAGTTATAGATCAGATTTTGGATGTGATTATTGATCGGTATAAATTGCAGGGTAGAAGTTTTGAACCCTTCAGGAATATTTGGGTGTATTGTGATAAATACCATCATAAACAACCGGGTAAAGTGCTAATAACAAATTTGCCAGAAATAAAAAAGATGAAGGCTTAATCTCCTTCATCTTTTCCCTCGTCGGTTTCTATTTTCTTTTGTGGCCGTGCCAGTTGAGTTTTTCTGAAATCCTCAATGTGTTTTATTGCTTCTTCGGCTTCTTCCGGATTCAAAAAGTAATTTCCACTATTGAATTTGAGACGATCCTGTGCTGATAGTGACTCCTTTGCGGGAACAACATTGAATTTTTCATTAATGAAGTAGTATGTTTGTCCCTTTTTCATCTTACCAAACCCAATAGGCTCAATTCTTCTCAGTCGGCCATTCCAGACTTTGCCAACACTTGCCAGTTCTGATTTAAAGATATTTTTTTCGGCCTCAGTAGCAGAGAAGAATTTTAAATCGCAGTAGTTCCCTATACAGTCGTTTAAAGAATATTGGATTGGTTCGTTTTCTACCTTCACACAGAACATTATAACCTTTCCGCCCTTTGTTGTCTTTTGAAAAACACCAATTCCTCTTTTTCCCGTATTCGATTTGAACCGGATATAATTGCATATTTGGGGAACAAACCTTTCGATCACCCGATTATATTCGTAGCTCCATTCAAAATTCCTATTGGATAAAGCCACAGTTATTTTTTCAATTTCCTTTTCTGTCGCTTTTCGTATTTTAGCATCAAATGGGATGGAGAGCTTATCTATTATCAGATCACCAGTCTGGGTAAAAGAGGCTCCAAGTATAATTTTGTCGTAATGAATACTACTCACATAGCTTATCATATTCAAGAAGCCACCCTCTTCAACAACAATTATTGAGTTGGGGATCGGAAAGTCTCGTTCAGCCCATTTTTTGAACTGAAGGAACGTAACTGTTGGCATGGAGTCGTTTGGCTCCCGGAACGCAACCTTTAGTTTGTACTGAGAGAGACAATATTGTATGATTGCATATTCATTACCCTCGTCACTTGCTCTCAGTGTTTTAATATAATCCCTTATTTCTTGATTTGTCTTCACTTTATGCTATAGATTAGGCCACAAAGGTAATATTTTTGAGTCATTGCTATTATATAAAAAACTCAAATATCCTATATCTGTCTCAAAGTGAGCAAAAACATGACAAAAAAGTAGTAAAACCATGTTTGTTGTGATATTCAAGGTATTGTTTGTATATCTGTCCGGCTGAGAATACACTTCTTTTTGTATATACGGGGATTTATGTGTTTATGTGGAGGGTTTTCAAGCAATGGTTAATAAAATGCCGCAGAGGGCTTTAGAATCAATATTTGGATAGGTGTTTTTGTGTTTTTTCAAAGGGATCATATATATTAGGAATAGATTTAGCTGAGAGAACCCCTTACCTTGTGTTACCCAGAAACCCTATTTATGGCCAAAAACGGGACTTGGGAAAATAGCCTCCGGAAAAAATCAAAGTCTGTATATATAGTTCTTTTTAAACTACAATTGAATTTAAAAACGAGACTTGAAAAATTGGTCAGAGTATATTTATGGTACTCGCACTCAGAAAGACACCCTCTCTTTTCTTTTTAAAATTGTTACTATTCTGTATATCAATAGTATATATGTTTTTAAAATGTCTTTTTTTATCAAAATAAGACATTTTACTGTTTATTTCTTTCAATTTGCTTTCAATTTTCAATGAAATAGAAAAAAGTAATAGTTGTTTTTCAACTATATAAAATACTGTTTTATATAATATATTGATATATTGGTATTTATAAATTGAAATTTGAATGTTTTAATTTGATACATGTGTATAAACCGTCTTTTTTATCAAAAACAGAAAAAACAATTTTTTTTCATTGAAAATCGTATTTTTTAAATCATTGAAAATCAATTATTTACAGTCTGTCTACGTGCGTGCGTGTACATTGCTTGGTTTAGAGATTGATTTTTATATAGTTGAAAAAAAACTATGAAAAAATTTGGAAAAAGTAATTTTTGATATTATAATAGTCATGTTCTCAAAAGGCAAAACAAAACAAGCCAAACAGAACAAAACAAAAGAAAAGCGAAAAGCAAGTAATTAATCTGTCAAACGAAAAGCAAAGGACTTTTCATTAAGTACAATTAGTTCATTGAAATTTTGAAAGCAATTCAAACCGTTATTAAGGGAATGACAAAGTAATATTTAAAAATGTGCGAAATACCATATATTACGGGTATAATGTACCTTTTTCAACTGATAACGGAACTTGAATCGAAAGCGTACAAAGGTAACGTGTGAAGGGCTAACTATGCTCTTTCGTGACAACACAACTAAAAACCGACGGGTACGGATAGACATGTTAACCGTGTGTATAAGTCTTATAATTCAACGGTATAATATAATTGTAGTATATAACAGTGATAACCGAGTAAGTGCATAACGTAAAACTAAGACCCCACAAAAGAAGTGGTTACAATATGTAAAGAAAGTACTAATTATATGATATAGTGTATTATTGATAGTATGAAACGAACTGAAAAGTAGCGTTTATTGAAATTGTAAGCGTAATTATTTACGTCTATAAATCGGGTGCGATCCCCGACATACTACTAAAACAAAATTATTAATAACTAAAAAAATAGGAGATTATATTATGGCAACTACAAATGTTAAAAATCAGTCTGTAAACAGTAAAGCAAGTGCGTTAAAAAACATTCGTGAAGCAAACAAAGAAACTAAAACTTTGTCGGGTGTAATTAAAACTATTCGTTCGTTCTGGAAAGAAGGTTATGATGAATCATTCAAATTTTTAGGTTTAACTTACAAAGATATTGACTTTAAAGTAATTGTAACTTTGTGGGCTGAAAGTTATTGGAATGAAAAAGGGGATAAAATGACTTATCCCGTAAAAGTAGCTAAAAAAGACGAAAAAGGGGAATTTATTATGAAAAACGGAAAGAAGGTGTACGAGCGTGTAATGAAAGAATATGACAATAATTTCACGGTTGTAAAGGTGTTTGACGCTCTATTACAAGGTAAGATTGAACGTGGTGAAATTAAACTTTAAAAACATAGGGGAACGTGCGTCAAATTGGGTGTGTTATTAATTGAGCGTAATATGTTTATAACGAATATATTACGCTCTTTTTGTTTCCCTTTGCATATTACGAACATCTGTATATGTATGTTTACGGGTGTGGCGTGCTCTGTCGTATCGTGGCGATAGTATGCGCTATTAACAAATAAAATTTAAGTGTATGAGAAGCAGTATCGAATTTATTCATGTGTTCTATTTGGCTATCATAGCCAGCATGATTTTTGTGTCTGTCTGTATGGTGGAATATAGCTTTAAAAATTCCCGGATCATAGATCATGGGGATACGTATGAACTTCTGATTGCTGGTCAATCACTGGTGTATGATAAATAGTGCGGTATTTGATTGGTAGTCTAAAAATAATAATCTAAATTTGTATGGACGAAATGTTTAAAGAGTTGGGCAAATACATGATGGACGTTTCCAAGTATGTGCTAACAACCGTATTGATCTCTATGTTATTCGAGGACAAAAGCAATGTGTCCTTGTATATGATGACTGCATTTGCAATTTCTGCGGTACTTTTGATATGGGGATTGAGTTTTGTAAATTACAACGCAAAGAAAGGAGGTAAAAAATGAATGCCGTAATATGGCTTATAATGATGTTTGTATTGATTGCTGGGGTTGCGATCTGGATAAAGACCCCCAGTGCTCGCAAATTTTATGGGATTGACAAAGAACATAAGGAGACTGACAAATAGAGTTTCAATCCAAATCAATTATAAAAGCACCTGCAAATTTTTGTGGGTGCTTTTTTCATAGGTGCTTACATGGTGGTAAATCTGAGATATTCTCAGATGATCCGGGTTCGATTCCCGTTGCGCTTACACTTCAAAAAACTTCAAACTTACTACATCGTGTCGTGAGACACTGCATTTCCTACCTATTAAGATAACAATGGTGCATAGTGAGTCAGGGGCTATTAAATCGCACTTAACTGGGCGATCTATGCACCGTTGTTATTCCTTTCTATGTAATGCAAGCTATCTTGTATAGCATGTGGTTAATGAAGCATAAAGTAAAATTACTGGACAACAATTCACTCCATGTTCAGACTATTTGTTGGTAAAAACTTAAAACAAAATAAATATGTGTAGTATGATATTAATATCTGTATCCAAAAGCGGAATTAGTCTTGATGGATATACATATAGTCAAGCTATTATCTATAGTGGTACTCCAAAAGGTGATACACCGAAAACGTATAAAGAAGTAGGTGGTTTTATCGCCAAAGAGTTACGCAGTAATTATTCCAGTGGTTGTGTGACTATTTATAAAGCAAAAGACGGAACATTAAGATATTCAGTTTATCAGGATGGTTGTTTTTATCCTTATTATGGAAAAATTGAATTAGTAAAATAAATATATATAATCATGGGAAGAATATATTTAAAAGCAGAAGACTTGCAAAAGTTTTGGGACGAACATCAATCAGAATGTAGTGATAACTTTCTCAAAATTAGTCATTATTATGGTTATGAAAACGATTCAAAGCGTTACTCCGGTTTGGAAGTAAGTGGGGTTTCCCGTCTTGTTACGGTGTGTATGTTGGAAAAATACGGCTCGCACAATTATTCCAAAGAACTGGGTGAAATGGTAGACACTCCTCCAGTATGGAATAACGAAACTGCATTTTGGGCACTTGAAAATATCAAGACGGGAAAACTGTATCGTATATCCGGTGGTCACAGAGATACAACATTTAGTTTTTCCCTGTTGAATGCGGTTAATGTGGATGGATTTGATAACGAACCGGATACTCCTAACAAAGTCGGAAAAGCGACCGAAAAACGTCTTCAGCAATGGTTTGATTACCTCGATGTGGTGGAAGCGAATAAAGCAGAGTTTGTTCGTATCCGTGACGAACGTATTGCAGCCTTTAAGAAGCGTCTGGAAGAAACAAGGCTTAAAGTTATATGGAACGGTAATAATTGTGGGAGAATAGAAAAAGGTATGTTTACCTATAAGTTTGAGTTCTATCACGACGGCAACGTCCATGAAATGTGGGAAAAGAATTACAATGGGGCAATACATAGCAATCTTGAAACATTTTTGTCTTTGCCGGAATAAATAATCAGTATTACGAAAGAAAAATCTTAATTTATTAAATAAAATAACATGGAAAGAAATGTATCAGTTTATCCGTTCCCTTTTGGAACAAGAGTATTTATGCACAGGGACGGAGTGATTCGTGAAGCTGAATATCGTGGCATGAAAATAAAAGATACCAGTATTTGTGGGCGTAACGTAATAACCGAATATATCTTTTGGTTTGGCGATAAATTGGGGGAGAAAATAATCACGACAGGCATTCCCATATATAAAACAGTTGAAGATGCTGCACAAGAAACAAATCCTGTACATTGTGAGGCGTTGGATATGCAGTGTTTCTCCCTAAGATACCTATCACATCTTATCTGGGATGGCATTCAGTTTTATGGTTGGCTATGGGATGGCTCAAAACCGACAAAAAGAGCACCACGGGAATGTTTAAAAGTTTGCGAAATTTATGGAAGTGAGGTCACATTCATTGATTATAACGGGAACAAGTATAATGCTGAATACTTCCAGCGATTCTACCAGACCGCAGAGAATTGTAGAGAAGCAAACAAACCGAAAATTGTCACGCTGGATGAAGAAGAGGATGGTTTTGTAAAGCAGAAGCGTAAGGAATTTTATGAATACGTGAAATATCATTGTCCCAGCTTTGAAGAAAAAATTGATTGGGAAAATTTTCAGGCAGACAATGCAATGCCGTGGAATTTGTCACAACAGGTAATAATTTGGACTAATAAACAATAACAATTATGACCTTCAAGGATTTTATGCACGAAAACGGATATGATCTGAAAACTACTTTCTGGGATGATTTTAGTATTGCAGATCGTTTGGGTGAAAAAGGTATTCGGGATACATATAAAAGAGCCTTCGATGAATGGAAGAGTAATTATATCTATCTCACTGAATTGATAATGGTACTGAATCATAAAGTTTGGCAACATTATGCAAGCAATCGTGAAATATCGGCTTTGTATGATGAATTATGGAGAAAGGCTGATAACTATGCTGTGGAAAATCTCACAGGTAAAGAACTGGATTATTTTTATAAAGTAACTGATTAATACTAAACAATATGAGTGTAATATGTACAAAATGTGGCGGCACAAATGTTTCTTGTGAAGCTATGATTAACCCTAATACAAAGGAATTTAAGAACTATACAGACGAATCATTCTCGTATGGCTGGTGTGACGATTGTGGCTCTGGAACCGTCCTTACAGATATAGAAGAAATTCAAAATAAAATAGATACAAAGTTCTCTGAATTTGTAAACGAGAATCACAAAGAGCCGGAAATAGCAAATTGCTGTATTGTCTGGAAAGACGGTGAAGAAGGATATGATGTTAAGATTCAATTGTCTGCTGATTCTAATCCTGATGAAGACGATGATATATTCTTCTATTGCGATAGTCTTAATGACCTTAAATTTTTGGCAACATTTGGTGGAGAGGATTTCATTGTAAATGAATGTTATTCATTTGAATAGATGTAATTATGAAAACAACGAGTAAAGAAGTTTATGACTCTATTATCTGTATAGTTGAAGGCAGAAATGGAGCACCAATGGGGAGAGCTAATATTGGTGATAGAAAGTTAGCAGAAGGGAAACGGATATATTGCCGGAGAGTTCCATTAACTTATGATGGAGCCTATGATAAAGGAGGTGCTTACTGGGGGTGTGGATCACCCTTGTATGTAGAATACACTTTAGACAAGTCCTATGTACGTTTTTTCCGGAAAGAATCGGAAATAAATATTAAAGAACCAGAAGTGAAAATAAAGATAGCTGTATTGTGTCCTGATATTCTGGATGTTGATATTATTACAGTAAACAAGTTGTTTATAGATAAGAATTTTGGCGGGTGTATTAATAGTTTTCTTGTCGAGCACTGTCAATATGATCTTGACAACATTCAGTGGATAAGTGGTGATAATATTAATGTTAATCTTAATATGACTGAAGCAAGTTTCGGTTAGGGGGTGATATGAAAACATTAGAAGAACTTAAAGTACTATGGAATGAACTTGGTGATATTCCAGTAAACAATAATGATGAAACAGAAGAAGACTTCCTCGATTTCCCTGCCGGAACCGATAAGTTTGAAATATGGCATTGGTTTGATGAACAGTGCCCTAAAGGATTAGCGGAAGATTTAATGTTTAAAAATAAGGAGGATTGAATATGATATTGCCTATTATAACAACTGAAATAATCATATTTAGTGACGGTTTTGTTTGGAAAGTTTTATCTAAAGATACTGCGGAGAGGCTTTGGAAATCAAATATGAATGACTTTGAATTATTTTGGGTACGAACTTGTGATGAATCTGAGGCTTCTATTGAGTCATTTGAACAGATTAATCTTGTTTTTGAATGTGGGGATTATGTTTGTATAGAAGTTGGACAATTACCTCAAAAATAGTAGAACAATTATGCAATTAAAAATGAAAAAATTTGATAAATCACTGTGGCACGGCATTGATGCAGATAAAGCCACTTCCTTATTTGAGTATGGTTTGTTAGTTCGATACATTACAAAAGAAAAGGAATGGCAATGTGTCTACCGGAATCTGTATGACCCGACAAAGTTTTCCTATAGTTGGATCAGTGAACAGGATATGAAGGAAATGTTTATGACTGGATGGGCTAAAGATGATCTTCAGTCATTTTGTTCCTGTGTCGGAGATACATGGAACGATTGGTTGCTTCGTCCGGTTGCAACAAGGATACACGATCTGTTGTCTTACTACACTGCTGAAGATATTTTCGGGTGCAATTATGACCAGCTATATTCTGTCAAAGAAATCTGCCTCAGTCTTCATATCAAGTATGAAGAAGAATATGAAATCGCTTGTTAAATCTTAAAAATCAAATATCATGTCAGACTTATATCAAACAATCGAATATCGTGGATACAATATCAATATTAAATATGACCATGACCCAGAAAGTCCACGTGAAGCATGGGAGAATTTAGGTACAATCTACTCAAATCATAGGAGTTATAGTCCCGATAATAAAAGTATCGAATATCTTACCAATCAAGAATGCTATCAGAATGATAATGGAGATTTTGATACAGATAAACTCGGAGAGGATTATATCTGGATGCCTGTATACGCTTATATTCATTCCGGTATAACTGTTAGTTGTCGTAGGTATGGTATATATAGAGATAGTTGGGATTCAGGACTGTTTGGTATTATTGCAGTTGAGAAAAGTGCAGTAATGAAAGAACATGGTTACAAGGAAATTGGGGAAAAGGAACGCAAGGTGATCGAGTGTTATCTGGAAGGGGAAATCCAAACTCTTGATTCTTATTATACCGGAGAAGTTTATGGGTATACAATTACCAAAGTAGACGATACCGGTAATGAAGAAGAGTATGATTCTTGTTGGGGTTATTACGGTGACGATAATTTGAAACATATTGAGGAAGAATGTAAATCACTTATTGATAACTACATCAAGAACGAGAGAAAAGAAAGAATAGCTTATTTACGACAGAGAATAAAAGAGAAAGGTCGCCAATTATGTCTTCCGTTTCTTGATTCCCCACAAATAAATCCGGCAGTATGACAAATAACAGGAACCGTATCTCTACAAAAGATATTATTAAGGCTACTTCCTTTGATATTAATGGTAAGATCATATCGTCTATTTACGACAGTCGATTTTCCAGTATCCGTCAGGTCATATCAACTCTAACAACAAAGGCGGTATGGTTGAAAAAAAATTAAGTATATAACAATATATAATGAAGATAAATGCTGGTCTGAAAATTATTTGCCATCAGGTAGAAAAATATAGGGGTAAACAAATGAAAACACAAGAAGAATATGCCCGTGAGATTGATGAGATCGTTCGCCGGGATGTAAGACGCAATCAAGGAGATTGGTTCAATATTGATAAACCAAGTTTTATGTTACCAGAAAACAAATATAAAACTTTCATATTGGCCATAAGGGAACTGGGGAGTGAACTAATGGTATTAGGTGGAAATAGATGTAAAGATGTAGATGTAGACAGAATACTTGGATGTTTAAGTAGCGGCGCAAAATTCTATATCTGTTTTCCTATTGCATTTAGAGAACAGGATACAATGATCAATGAGGTTACAGGTCTTTATTTGGTAAAAGTTATTTCAGAATATTTTGCCTATAATAACTTGGCTATAGTTTATAAAGATATGCACTGGAAATTAGCAGGGATTAAATGATATGGCAATAGAAGTAATAAAATACAGGCTACCAGTCTATTGGGCTGGGGCTTTGGTAAATGGTGACTATACTGGGTTATCTGACGAGGAAGAGCAAGAAATCAATAACTTTTTGAAGCAGACAGATGGATACCCTGTAAGTGTGGAGTGGGAAACGGAAGGCTTTTATTCGCACAATGATGCAAATAGTATTGCCGGAGATTGTGCGGATTTTATTTTTCACAAATTAGTATAACGATTAAACCAAAATAATATGGAAACTGTAAATAAATTGACTTACTCTAAAACTAATTATTATACAGAGGATGGGGAACAATATAGAATCATTACAAATGTTTCTTTAGATGATGATTGTCATAATAATATGTGCGACTGGAGCATAACGGCAGATATTGATTGTAAAAATAAATATGGGAGATACGTAAACTGTATGGCGGGATGCTGCCATAAAGAGATCATAAAACATTGTCCAGAGTTAGCGAAATTTATCCCATTACACTTATCCAATCATTATGGTGCTCCAATGTATCCGGAAGATAATGGCGCATATCACGCAAAGAAAAGCGGGATGAAAGTAACTATGGAGTATTTGCGTATTTCAGAAGAAGAATATGTAGAGCTTTCCAGTGCATCTGATGATAAACTGTATTTTAAATATCAGCTTTTCAATTTAGGTATAGTTTATCGCTGGAAGAGAGAGTCGGATGTACTTATAGAAGAACTTGAAAAACTATCTGGAAAGAAGTGGGTTAATCCATATAAACCGGAGGAAGAAAGATTCACCCTAAAATTGACTGAAGAAGAAAAATTGTTGATAGAAGATCGTATTCGCAATGATTATTATTCTGTGTCAAATATCGAAAAGCGCAAGGAAGAGGCACATCAAGCCGCTATCGCTAAAGAGAGAGCCAATATTTGTAAGAGGTTCGATGAAAAGATTTTAGAAGCAGAAACCGAAAAGAAAATACATCTGTATATTTTAGATCATGGGCTTTCTATAGACAATATGATCTTTTATTCCCATAAAAATACCGTAGTATTTAACTGGAGGGACTATGACGATAAAATAACACAAGAAGAATTTGTGAATTTTATCAACAATATTGATTATTCACAGCTTCCTGAAGGTATCAAGTTTGAAATAAAATAAGAAGATAATTATGGAAAAATTAAATTTTGAAACTCTACTAAGTATTGTAATGTGGGACTATAACCGTGACCCACTTACAGGGGAATCTCTCAGTCTTGATATATTTTGTGAGAAGTATGGAAAAGTTATGGGTGAGCATTACTATAAAAAATTCATCTTTGAGTTTGATGGAAGTATTCTGAAAATGATAGGATACTTCCGTGGCGAAAACAAAGAAGGTCAAATCTTTTGTGATATGATAACGGATTGTATTGAAAAATACGAACAAAGGATCATGCAAAAAAGAAAAAGTAGTAAGTAATATATAATTACATAATTCTAAAATAAGCTGGTGGACAATCGTTCTTCCAGCTTTCTTTTTATCTGGAGGGTAGTTGTGAATTTTATATAAAAGATGGACAGCTATTCACTCCTTGATGTCTTCAATAACACTATTTGATATTAAAACTTAACTGATATGAATAATAAGATGGTAGCTCACTTATGGGCAAATGAAAAGCAAGATTCCGCAACTGGTAGTAATTTCTATTTTGAAGAAACAAGTATATATTCTTATGGTCGTCATTTTGAAGCTGGTCGTATTGTGCGAAATAATCGTGGCGAGAAAGCTTATCTTGTTAATACAAGTCGGTATTTACTTGATAATGGTAGATGTTCAAAGGTAACGTCTTCTAAACACATGCCTAAAGTTTGGGGAGCTATACCAACCGGGAGTTTAACTTTTGGCATGGAAGAGCTTTCTGAAGGTGGAATGCTATATGTGGTAAATCAACTGGAAGCTATTAAAAACTCAGCAGAGAGATACAAGAAAGCCAGAACTGAAATCTCCTATCACGCTATATGGAAACCTTTTACAAGCTTGATGGCTTACATTGGGTTCTTTGATCTTGGAACCCCAAAACAGTTGCTTAAAAAGAGCGTAAATGAATGGCTTGGAACAAAACACGAATTAGCATGGAAATCTGATAAAGTGAAACGGGAATATGTTCGTGAACTGAAACGTATCTTCCAGATTATGTTAAATCATCAATCACTGGGTATTCTGGGTACAGTAAATGTGATTGTTGATGAAATATGTGGGGAAGGGACATGGATTAGCTATATCGAGAGATGTCAAAAGTTTCGTGCTTCCCAAGAAGATCGGGAGGCTAAAAGAATAGAAAAAGCAAGGGTTGAAAATGAAGCCCGAAAGAAAACATTGGAAGAAAGAATCCAGATGTGGAAGGCTGGTGAAATCAGGGAGTTAAATAATCCGGTGATATATGATAGAAATGAACCTAACGTTTGGCTTCGTATCAAAAATGGGAAAGTTGAAACAAGTAAGGGGATTGAAGTATCTCAATCTGAGGCTGAAAGGCTTTGGAAACGTGTTAAGTCTTTCCATGATGGTGCTCAATTTCAACATGATTTAGCAAGAGATTCTTCGGGTTACAATTGGGCTTTTAATAATTATCAAAACGATATACTTACTGCTGGATGTCACCGGATCGCTTACAGTGAAATGGAAAGTATTGCAAAACAATTAGGATTAGAATAGATAATATGAAAATAACTAACATAAGTAACTGTCAATGTGGTGCGATCACCATAATATTTGACAATGGGGCATCTAACAGTATGTGTCAGGACACATTTGAACAATTGAATCTGGATATACAGAATGCTGAACGGCTCCCAGATTCATATTGTTGTGATCACTGTGTAAACCATTGGGGCATTGACGTGTGTGAGTGTGGCTCCGGTGAACCTGTTGGAAAGTGTGAATGTGGTTCTCTGAATGCACATGATACTCTTGGTGTTAAGTTCGATTCGATTGGAGCAATAATAAAAGCATTTAGTAGATATGGGAAGGTATGAATTTATGGGTTATTTGGTGTCTGAAAATACGAGAATAGCCCTTATCTATTGGGATTGGTATAATATGGAGCGTGTTTATAAAATTATTGTGTAATGAAAACAGTTAGTATATATTCTGCCCTGCTCGGACAAAAGAAGCTGAAAGAGCAATTTGTGGAGGATTTGCGAAATCTACTGCATAAAGACAACAAGTTACGTATGATTTCCGGTAAACTTAGTTTTGTCAAGTACTCAGAATTGAAAAACTGGTCGATCCGTCAGATTGCTAAAGAGGGCGAATTGTCTGAAGAAGATCAAGCGTTAGTTGACAAAGTACATCACATGCTATTAATAATAAATACAGATTTTGAGTCTGTTGTTAGAATGTTGTATAGTTTCCGCAATGGGCCGAAAGCAGGGATAAGAGTATATGACTATGGCAAAAATTACGAATGGACAAATAAAGATGGGAACGAAAAACCATCTACCCATAATTTGCCCAAGTCCCATTTCCGGTGGAACTGGAAACGATATACGCTTTCCAGAGAATCTGTAAAAAGAATAACTGAGTTTGTGGATAATATTTTAAAATCATAATCTTATGAACAAAGAACTCCAAGAAATAGAACAAAAATTGCTTGCTCTTAATGAAGAGAAGCGAGCGATAGAACAAAAGTTGATTGCCGCTATTATGGTTGCTATCTCAGAAACGATCAAAGAGTGTCCAGTAAAGAAATTGGGGTCTGGATGTTTTATTGTGCGTTGTTCTGATCTAATTGGAAATCCGTGGAATCCGGAGTTTTATGATTGGGAATACGGGGCTAAAGTTCTGATTAAAAAACTAAATGATGTTCCTGTTGATAGTTGGAAACAATATCTTGTGAATTTATTGGAAGGCAAACCGGAGTCTAAGGAGCCTGTGTACTTTGTGAAGTATATCAAAAATAATGGTTCATATAAGATACCTATAAGTCGAAAATTTATCGTGAAAATTATAGAAAGGTTATGAAAAAGAAATATGATAAACAATATATAGAACATTCCAATAAAAGAATTTGGGAGATTCTTAACGATAAGAAAGAATATGATGATTGGACGCAAATTTGCTTGTCAATTCAAGATGCAGTTCAAGCAGCAGCCGATATTTTCGGATGTTCCTCTGATGAAGAAATACATAAGCTTTATTGCTTCATCCGTGAGATGGTCTATAAAGAAACTGAGAATATCCAGACATTTGATATTTTCTTTAAAAAGAAGGAGGCATGATATGGAAAAATACCGTGTAACAATTGAGTTGGACACTTTTGAAATTTTAGTGTCTGCTAAAAATAAGACGGAAGCTAAGAAAAAAGCTATTGAGAAGCTTCAGAAAAAGAAAATATCAACTTTGATCCGAAGAGGATGGCCTAATAATAAAAAACAAATTTTCATTGATGAAGAATAACTAAAATCGGAATAGAAAGGAATTAATATGAAGAATGAATATTTTAACATGATAGGTCAAAAAGCACCCGGAGGCAAGATGATTCTTATGGCTGTTGTGCCAGATGATCTATTTGGAATAGAAGTACCTAATATTTTTCAAGTGCAAGCTGTTAGAACTGTCACAACTATCTATACAGGGACGTATCCAACCATACGAATTGTAACCGATAAGTTGGAAGCAAGAACGGATTTAACAGGAAAAGGAATAGCAGGTATAGCTACTGGTGAAAATTGGTACAATGTTTCTCAGGAAGATAAGAATGAATACGGTGTTAACATTAACCCATAACAGTATAAAAAGGAATATTATGAAAAATGAAAAATGTATAAATGTATGTATGGAAGTTTCTCATTGGAGGGCTTGTAGATGGAGAGACGAAAATACTGTTCTATCAAAAGATGGCAAATATATATTGTGTCACAGCCAATCTAAAAAGCATGAATGTGTGGCATTATTCAGATTGGGTGAGAATGAAATAAAATAGAAAAGAGATAATATGAAAGAAGATTTTACAGAAATAGAGAAGAATTTAATTCAAGCTATTTGCTCTCTATATAGCATACAGACTGTCACTTATAAGAATGGTATATTTCAAGGTCTTATCCCTAAAAATGCCCGTATAGCTTTAAACGGAGCGTGTTTTTTGCAGCTACTTAATACAACTAATGTAGTTTATATTGAAATGAGAGCAGGTATTAATGTTTTAACAATTATAAGCCAATAGTAAGAAAGGAGTAGACAATGACTGAAGAAAAAATAAAAGAATTTAAGCAAGAATTGGCTCAATTGCTAATCAAATACAATGTTAGTATTGCTTTTACATGCGGAGAATGTTGCGACACGCAGGGGTTTTACGACGATCAGGTGGTCATACAGGATAATAAAACCAGAGAGAATATAGTGGAGGCAGGTAGCTGGTGGTTATTTGCGGAAGATTTAAAATAGAAGGGTATGAAAAATAAAATTAGCGTAACTAAGATCAAGAAAGGACTTGCAGCTCTACATGTAAATTATGGGAGTTTTTGCATAATCAGTAAAATAAATGATCTTACTGTGGAAATCCATATTCATTATATCTCTTGGATTCGTGATGATATTGAAACCGTATTGAATTTTCTCCGGAAGAATTATGATATAGAAGAAAGGCTTAATAATAATTATTTGATAACTGAGAGTAGATTATGAACTCTGTTGAAAAAGATCATCCTAATTATGGGGAGATAATCAAAACTCCTGATGGTCGCTTAGTTTGTCATATTTGTGGAAAGGCGTATAATAAGCTTGGAGCACATGTTGTACAAAAACATAAGATTACATCCTATGATTACAAAAAGATATTTGGATTAAATGTTTCTATCGGACTTATTTCAGATAATCATAGAGAACATTTACATGATATGGCTATTAAAAATTATGATGTAGTCGTTAAGGAAAATCTACTAAAGAAGGGGGTTAATACACGATATGTGATAGGCTCCAAAGGTCGAACTCGTGAACAATTGTCAGAGCAATGATTACGTATGTTGAAAAAAAGGAGATTTAATAAAAGATAGAATTATGACATGGTTAGCGGTAAATAAAAATGGCGATGAAATAATATCGCCAGATAAGCCTACAAGATGGGGTGGTGAGTGGGCTGATATGGAAGAAGTATGGGTTGAAAGCGAACGTGGGCAGATTGATATGGCATTCATGTTACACAAGGGAGCGATTTTCAAACTTATAGGCAAAGAACTGACATGGGATGATGAACCAGTAGAATTGATTTAATATAATTAAAACCAAAACCAAAAATAATGTCTGAAAAATTAACGTGGGATAAATATTATCAAGATCGGGTAAATAATAGGGAATACCTTGTTGCTTTTAGAAGGAAGTATATGAGATTTTTGATAGAAATAGTTAATAATGTGAGAGATTTGTCTGTTTCAACATATTCCCCTGTTGTAATAAAGGAAGAGGGATGTGGAATCGGAAATGTGTCTAAATCTGTTTTTGGTTCTTTGAGTGATTATGTGTCAAGTATGATGTTCTCAGACATAAACAAAAACATGTTGCGTTTGTGCATGAACAATACAAGTGGTATTCATCCAGATGTATCTTATTACATAGAAAACATCTGTGCCCCAAAATTCTTTTTACCTTCAACATGTATTATTACGCATGGTGTTCTGGAGCATTTTGATGATCGTTATATTAAAGAGATAATGTCTACTTATGATGATAAACGTGTTGTTATGCAAGCGCATTATGTTCCTACTGATGCGTATGAAATTAAATCTTTTGGCGATGAACGTCTTCTTTCGGTACAATATTGGGTGGATTTAGTAAAGCCGGATTATTGTATTTTGGATAATGAAGGGTGTGATTTATATATGTTCAAGAAGTAATTAAAAAATAAAGTATGAATGCTGTAATGTTTTCAAATCTGTACAGTCGTGCAGTAAAAGACTTTTTTCATAGATGCTGTAAAGTAGAGACTATGGAAATAAGAAAGATGCAAGAAATCATATTGTCAATAGATAATGGATATTTTACTTTATATCTGGAGACTGATGATAATAATTTTTCCCAAGAGTTTACGCTATCTGGAGATAAGATAGAAGCGTTGTGCTTTATATGTTAAAATCAAGTTTAGTAAACAATTTAAAAAAGGAGGTATATATGTTTTATGTAGCAAGAGATAAAAATGGCGAGCTTTATATGTATTCAGAAATTCCTACAAGGGGTAAGTCTAAGTGGAATGCAAATGGATGTGATTACATGGAAATATCCAATGATATGTTTCCCAATGTACAGTGGGAAGATGACCCTGTTCATGTAGGATTAGTGAGAATTAATTCTTAACAGATCAGAAAGGAACACTATGGAAATATTTAACGAACATACTCAACAATGGGAAGAAGTAACCTCTCTAAAGGTTAGACAAAATTCTTTGGAACTGTCAATAAAGGAGGAACGTGGTGGGATTAGTATTAATAAAACATCATGGTCTAAAACGGATGACGGTTCTATGACTATCGTGCCGACAAGTAATAACAAAATCGTGGTCAAATAATGTAAAACTGATCAAGATATGAAGAAGATAAAGAGAGTAAAGCGTAGGGCCTTTACAGAGAAACAACTTGATATGTTGGAACAGTATCATTACCTATACAAGAAATTATTGCGTATTGGGTTGTCGGAAGAGGAATCTGAGTATTATGAATCTCTTGCATTAAAGATAAGAGATTTTGTAGAATTTGACTAATAACTGATCAGGAAGGAGCCAATATGTTTGAGCCAAAAACAAAAGCCATTACCCGATGGGGGCTTACTATCCGAGGTGCGGATGTATTTTTCCCTAAAAAGGAAACAACTATAAGTATTGGGAAATTGACACTAAAGATGAATCCGGAAACTCGAATGTTCGAGGAATACCGGCTTTGGGATTTAACTTCGGGTGTTCCTAAATTGATTGATGAACAGAGATTTGATAGAACGATTTTAATTCAATAAAATACAGATATGAATAAAAAGATAATAGTTGAACTTACAACGTTCTGCGGAAGGTGTATAGAAGCCATTCATTATTATGTGTCCGTTGAATACTACGATAGCTGCGATGACTTCCGTAGGGATAAGTTAAAAAGACCCATCACGCAAAAGGAGATAGATTCTAACGGTGATAGGTTCTATTCATACGAAGCAGGAGAGCCAACAGAGTGCTTCAACTCTTGGAGAGAGGCACTTGAATCGGCACAAGAGTACATTTCATTTAATGGGCTGGAAGGCGATATTTACGTTTATGGAGTTCCCAATAAAGGGACATTGACATTAGAACAAGCCCTTGACCCAGAATTAGATACAAGGAAAAGGTGCTCAAAGTGTGGCAAAGTGTTTGGAGATAGAGAAGGGTTTTACAACTTTCCTGAAGGAGCACTCTGCGTTCAATGCCATAAAAATAACCAGATTATGCAAATAGAACAAGATAGGCATTGCAGCCTGTGTAAATATTACCAGTGCGTAAACTTCTTTATGTATTGTACGAAGTTGCAACATCGAATCAAAGCATCAAGAAAAAATGGCTGCGATTACTTTGAAAAGAATTGAGTCTATTGTTGTGGAAGATAACAAATAACAAGAAAAATATGAATCAAGTGGATATAAAATTAAGTAAGATGCAGCTTATTCATTTAGGGAATATCTGCAAAAAGGATGGGGTGGTTATAGCAAACCGTCTGATGAATAAGATGAAATGGTAGAAAACTGTTTTCTTTCAAAAGAAGCCGGACTATTCGGAGATGTTGTTTATCGTCCAACTGCCTCTGGTAGAGTTGTATTAACATACTTTAATAAGGGAAGGAGTAAGAGGTGGTCAAAACAATAGGAGATTTAAGGAAAGCTATTAAGCATTTAGATGATGATGACATTATCTATGCTGTTACAGCCTATCCAGAACATAAGATTTTGGATATATTATGTGTTGATGATTCTACTTCTGTTGGGTTTTGGGAGATACATTTATGCGATGATTGTACGGCTTATACTCAAAAGAAAGAAATATAAGGCTAAGGAAAATCACATGGAATTAGGGTGTTATCACAAAGCTGTAAGGGCTATATAATATTAAAATAGGCCAACTTTTTTATATTAGTTGGCCTATTTTTTATTTGCTGTTTAATCTTTGGTTGAGAATCTTAATGATTCTTCTTTGTAATTTCATCAAAGAATCATTATTCTCTTTTTCCAGATCAATATCAGATAACTTGATTTTTAAATCAGAAGGTTCAATCTCTGAAGTAGGGGTTTCACCTTGATTTGAGTTGATACTTGCATTCAGTTCATCTAATTGAGATTTGATTTTTTCAATCTTTCTTGAATAATCTACTTTTCTTCCCATAATGTTTATTTTTATTTATTGGCAAAGATAAAAATTAATTTAATAAGTAGCATGTTGTTCGACTAAAATTGATGAAAATATGAGATTATTGTTTGTTGTAAAAATGATTATATGCCGTTTAAGAGTGAAAAAATAAAAATAGCAGGTACTAAGTTTGATCGTAGAATCAAGCTAAACAAGGATCAACAGGAAGAAATTAGAAACTTATATAAAACTTCCGTTCCAAGTCAAAGAAAATTAGCGATAATGTATCATGTCAGTAAAAGTTTGATTTCATTGATACTTGATCCCTCTAAGAAAACTAAATATAAGAAAACTAATAGTATAAATACAAGTACTATTTCTAAAGAAAAACGTTCTGCAACTATTAGGGAATATCGTAGATATAAACAGAATTTATATCAAAATGGCGATATATCAGATTAGGTTTTTATCTGAGGTCATTTTCTTTAAGTTCTTCTTTCCAATATAAATCACTAAAAGATGGGTCGTATTTATATATGCTTATATTTTCTGTCGGGGGAGAGTTTTTAAGTCTATATATTTGAGTTTCAAGTTCAAATATTTTTTTAGTCTTACGATCAATTTCGGCTATAAATGAAAAATTAAGCGTGAGTTGTAAACCAATCACGAAGAGAAACATTGCATAACTTCCAAATACCAGTGTGGATACTTGCCAGTTTGAACTCAAATATTCTTTAATTCTGCCCATATCATCAATTCTGTTATAGTGGACTGAGCATAAAAAAGACGTGCCCAATCCGGACAGCCTATTGAGGTGCAGCAACACAACCCGACGCAACTATACCGAACGGGCACGCATATCGTTGTTGATGTAACAACATACGTCTCCCAGTTCGGTTTATATATGCGTCTTGTGAAGTTGCTGCTTTCAATAGGCAATAAACCGAAATTCAAAAAATGACACTTGTTTATGGTGTCGCCACAAAGATAAGAAAAACAATAAACAATAACGCATTATGGCACAAATTAATATTAAACGGAGTGATGTGAATAGTATAAAAATGTCTATTTGTCCTCTTGAATGTATCGTGAATGCTGGATACAAAGTTATTTTAAACAACCAAGTATATCATTATGTAGGTATTGGCTGGGTTATAGAACGAGATGCAGAAAATGATGATTACGACAATATTCCTGTTATTATTGATTAAATAAAAAATATGTTCGATATTTGTATAGTACATTGAAAGGGATAATTTTCAAAATGATGTAGATAATGAAGAAAAAGAAATTGAGCGATAAAGACTTATCCAAGTTTTCTGGAATGTCAAATATTGATCTGGAAACATTACACTCCCTTGATAAGTTAGGGGCTTTAGATGTAGTTGGTATTCATTCAATCTTAATAAAATCGGAATATAAGAGATTAGTTGGAGAGGGAAAATATACCTGTAAACAAGTGGCTGAAGCTTTAGCTAATGAATATGGCATTTCCAGATACCGTGTAGAAACTCTTATATACAATAAAGAAACATCTAAATCATTCTATTGCAAAGAATGTGGTGGTGAAATGACCCGATACAAATTTTCTAAAAATAAAGGTGTGTGTGATAATTGTATCATATCTAATATAGGTAAGTCAATTTGATTTGTACATACGGTTAACCAAAGCCTTTCACTTCCTACCTCTCGTGTAATATATACGAAGTCCTTTCGTTATACACATATTACTATTGTCAAATTATAAAATATTCAAATATGAAACGATCTGATAGCATCTTGGCAGTTATATTTTCCATTCCTACAACTTTATTGGTAATATTGATTGTGATTATCGGACTTTTTAAAGAGTGTGCTGATGATACTGACCCCCTTGATCGGAATAACTTCACAGCAAAACAAGAATATGTAGACACGTTTGATGTGACCGACAGTTGTACTAATGGATTTAGGATAACATATTCAACAGTGAAGCATGTTACTCCTGAACGTTTAGCCGAAATCAAAAGTAGAAAACATATACAAGAGGCATTTAGAAGGCTACGCATAGAAGCTCCAGTATATTTTGGAAATAATATGCTGGAGACAAACATTTATGATTTTGCCGCTTTTGCCAAAAGATACGACTGTGACAAAGATATTCAGATACATTGTATTTTTATCACAGGAAAGCCAAAAATTGATCTTTATGCTGGTGTTAACCCTAATATAGAAAATTGTGCCACTTGGATTAATCCGAACACAGAACAAGGAGTTCAATGGATAAATAATAGAGATGTATATAACAGGGTACAAGAAGACAAACGTATTTATAGATATTGGAAGTGTAACTCCGCAATTTATGGGACTTCCAGAACCGATGAAAGGTTTAATCATTTTTCTGAAACTGAAAGAATCAGACAATCTGCTAATTAGCTACATTTCAGAAAAATAATCAAAAAATAATCATTCAAATGTTTGGATCGTATTAGTCTAAATGCTACTTTTGCACTATAATTTTCAACGAAAACGCTGGAATGTAGATTATTAAGTGACTAACTTTTATATTAGATGTATTATGACTGATAAACGGTTCTATGACGCTTGAAACAAAATTAAAGTTCTATATTTCTAACGAAACCGGGAAACTGGTAAGTTTTGTAAGTATAACCAAAACCAATAAATTGAAAGGAGTACGTGAAGATTCAAATTGCAAGAAAAAAATCTGTGTTTTATCTTCAGATTTAGTAGGAACAATACTGCCCAATACATTATATAATGTGAGCTTGGTAGAGATGCGTAGTGGTAAAGGATATATAGTAGTAACTGCTGATCCTGTTTTATTTGATGCCAAAATTGAAGATTGTGTCATCCCCAAAGTTATTTATAGAGTCTCCGCAAAATTCGGTAATAAAACAATTTTCTTCGATCCAATCGACGGAGAATCTGAGTCAAGCCGGACTTTAGAAGGTGCTTTGAAAGTTTTAGAAGGAAGAAACGATATTGCCGATAAAGAGTTGGTGATAGCTAATTTCAAAGAACGTGGTGTTGCTATAATTCGCAAAATGCAAAATGACGGTTATTATGTCAAAGCAAAAGCTTGTTAAGGTCTCACCAAAACCAAAGCTTCCCAGAAAGAGAAAGAAAGCTTGTATTTCCGCATGTGGCAGAAAGAAGTATTACAATACTATATATCTTGCACGTGTAACCGGAGAGGTGCAATGCAAATTTTGGAAAGATGTAATTAATAAGGTTGATTTGGAGCATGGCTATCCATTGCTTATTCCAACACCAATAAGTTACTGGTAATTAATAAATATGAATTATCCCAAAGAAGGTATTGCGGTAGATGCTGCCCACTCAATGAAGAATGGAGTTACCGAATACCAAGCGATTGATTTAAAAACAGGAGAGCGTTTGTTTTATAAGAACTTAGGAAATCAAACAACAAACATTGGTGAGTTTTTAGGACTTATGGAAACTATTAAGTTTGTAATAGAGAACGATTTCCAGCCCAGAATTGTGTACACCGATAGTATGACAGCGATAACGTGGTTCAGAAATAAAAAAACAGCTTCTAAAAAGAGACATCCCGATCTTCAACGATCTGAGATATTTCTTAAAGTGATGGATTTCGATATTTCTTCCATTGATGTTAGGTATTGGAATACGAGTGAATGGGGGGAGAATCCCGCTGACTTTGGGAATAAGTAATCACATAGATCATTGAATTAGTATTTAAGGTAAAAAGATTGTAACAAGTTTAACCAAAACCAATGCCAGTATCGGTTTGAGAAAATAGTGCTGGCTCCTTTAAAATTGCGGGTTGGAGAAGTTGGTTATCTCGTTAGTTTCATAAGCTAAAGATCGTTGGTTCGAGTCCAACACTCCGCAACAGTGATACCTTAACTATTGGATTTACTTTTTCATTGCTTTAAGAATGAACTGAGATAAGTGAGGGACTCAGCCAGATTGACAAAACCCTCCAATGCGCCCTTAGCTCAGTTGGTCAGAGCAAATCCCTCATAAGGATAAGGTCATCGGTTCAAGTCCGGTAGGGCGCACAATGGATTATTATCATATAAAATAAGTATTAAATTGAAGACATCGCTTCGCTTGGTTCGTGAGAATAGACCGGAGCAAAAACTGAGATATGGTGTAATGGTAACACGTTGGTTTTTGGAGCCAAAATTGCAGGTTCGAGTCCTGCTTTCTCAACACATAACTAAAACCAAAAGTTATTAATATGAATACAACAGTTACAAAAGAAGAAGTTTTGGCAAATATGCAGAATGTAGTTTGCCGTACAGTTATGGAGTTTGGTAAACCGACAACGTATGTTACAGTCCAAATGAAGAATGGATTTACGTTGAGAGAAAGTACAACATGCGTTGATCCTAAAAATTATTCTGAAGAAACAGGTAAGCGTATCTGTCTTCAGCGTATTGAAGAAAAGGTTTGGTTTTTGCTTGGTTACGCACTTCAAGAAAAATTGGCATTTCCGCCAAAGTCATCCACCAATCAAACAGAGAAAGTAAATAAGAAAATGGTCTCAATCCCCCTACATGAATATGATCGGCTTGTTGAGAGAAGTAGGGTCTTGAAAGAAATTGAGAAAGAGATCGAACAAAAAGAAATTGAGGATGCTTTTTGTAGTTTTCTATCATCAATATTTGGAGGAAAATTTGAATGCCGATAAGTTCCGTATATGGCAAGATTTAAAAGTGAATCATGTGTCACCCTGAAGGAGAAAGAGTATTTGAGTCTCCTTCAGGACAGCATGATACTGAAAGCTCTAAAGATTGCAGGGATCGAAAATATGCCAATCTATCAAAGTATAGATAGCATAATAGGAGATGACCGGATCGAATTGTCAGCTTATCCCAGAAAATAATAAGTATTTAATCAATAACCATTTAAACTTTATAAGAATGAAATTTTTAGTTTTTTGTTTTTCCGCATTTATGTTATGTTCTTGTAACACAAAGAACTCTGTTGATAATGCAGCTACAAATGATATTGTAGCAGAGGTTAATGGCTCACCAATACGAGCTTGTGAATTGGACGAATTAGTTTCTCAGCAAATGTTCGATGAATTTAGTCGAATATATAAATTCCGGAATGTAGCCTTAGATTATTTGATTGATTCTAAGTTGATTGAGCAAGAGGCAAACAAAAAGAATTTAACCTCTAAGGAGTTCTTGAACGAATATTATGACAGTATGATTGACCCTAATAATATTGATAGTCTAATTTCTGTGTATGGAATATCGAGTCTGCAAACTATCAAAGGAACTTCTATGGCGTATTTGGATAATTCTAATCACGAGGGAAGGATTGCACAGAGGAATGCTCTGGAAGCGATCTTGAAAACACAACTATTGGATTCGTTGAAAAGAAATAATACAGAAATCAGTAAATACATATATCCTCCTAAAAGTGCCAGTTTGAATTTGTCTGGATTACCTATTTACTATAGAGGAAATCCTAACTCAAAAGTAACAATGGTAATTGCTTCTGATTTTGAATGCGAGAAGTGTATTCAAGCTCACGACAGATATAATGAGATATACGAACAGTATAAGGATAAAGTTAAGTTTGGCTATATAAACTTTTCGTCATCTCCTACATTTGCGAGTTTAGCTTCAGAGGCAGCAAGTAAACAAAATAAGTACTGGGAATTTTCAGATTCGTTATTTGCAAAAAAAGGCTCTCTTGATTCTCTCTCAATATATAATATTGCCAAGAACTTAAATCTTGACATTGAGAGATTTGATACAGATTTGCATAGTAAGGCAAATTTAGATACCCAAAATGATGCAAATGATGAACTTATTAAAAGAGGATTATTTGCTACTCCAACAATCATTATTAATGGAAGACTAATATTTGATTCTGGCTCAACAAAGGAAATCACGTATCTTTTGGATAAAGAATTAAAAGAGTAACTATTATACAATATCATATTTCACTAAATCAAAACTTTAACAATTAGAACATTTAACAATGAAGAAACAATTATTATTTGTGGTGTCATTAATTACGATCTTTATGGCATCATGTTCTCAGAATGACGATATTCTGAATGAAGTGATAGACAACGATGCGTTGGCTAAAATTGAAATGTCCTATGAACAGCAACTTAAAGGTTATACACCAGAAGAAGTGGCTGCTCCTAAAGATGAATCTACTCCATCTACTGAACCGGAAACTGTCGCTGATGCGGAGTTAATGAATTTAATCCAAGAATCAGTAGAAAGTTCATATTCTAAGACTCGTGTTACAACACCGAGAGTTGGCGGTGCTTACCCTTTTTATGGAGTATTTAAGCACACTACTTGCGGGATTTATCCAGAATTAAAAATCTACATGGATTGTGAAGACGGTGGCTGGACAAATGTAAACGAACAGTTAAAAGATAGTCGGCTTCAAGGAACTTGGGTAGATGGAAACAGGAATATAATTATGTCGTTTTGTGTAGTAATGAATGATAAGACTGAATTTATACCGTATGGATTTGGGGCTTTATATTTTTCTGGAGGAAACGCATATCATATAATACAGAATGGGAAAAACATTACAAGTTCAATTTTAGGTAAAGACCCTATTGAATTTATCGAAAGACTTCACGATAATGAAGATAGCAATACGCAAAATAAATTTGAAATTATAGATAATGCAGCTCCGGGAAAGCATTCTTGGGATGTTAGTGATTATGAGCCTGATTATACACCCACTCCAACACACGTCGGAGATAGAAATACTTTGCTTACATGGATATTTAATAAAGGAACACCTCTGAAGCAATTTAATCCCGGATTTTCGTATGGTCTGCTATGCTACAATACTAAAATAAATAATCCTGAAATTCATATTAGTATTGATGATGAAAATAAGAAAAACACCAATGCTGCCAAGCTTGTTCAGTGGCATAATACAGGTTATAGACGAAATCCAGATTATAACGAACAAAAATATGGTGATCTGATCTTCGGGGGAAATACCGATTATTTCGTAAAGGTATTTAAGTAATAAATAACAATGATGTTGTATAATAGTTATTTAACAAAGCAATAACATTCTGCTTTTATAGTAGAGATACCTTGTAAAGAAAACAAGTTTATTAATATTAATGTTATAAAATAACAATGAAAAGAAATTTTTTATTTTTGCTGTCATTCGTAATGATTCTTATGACAGCTTGTTCCCAGAATGACGAGATAACAGATGAAGTAAATAACTCCGCATTGGCTAAGGCCGAAATGACTTACGAACAGTATCTAAAAGGATACACTCTGGAAGAAGTTATGGCTCCTAAAGACGAGAAAACGCCCACAAAGACACCGGAAACAATAGCAGATGAAGAGCTTATGGCACTTATTAAGGATTCTTTGGAGGGTACATATTCAAAAACTCTCGTAAGAACACGTGCTATTGGAGAGTTGTTGCCATATATGGGAGTCTTTAAGGTTAAAACATGCGGCAATTACCCCGAATTACAAGTGTTTATGGACTGTGAGGATGGTGGATGGACAAATGTTAAGGGAGTTAACGGTCTTTCACCAGAAAAGAATTTTCCATTTACTTATGTAGATGGGTATAATAATATTTGGATGACTTTCTGCTTGGTTTTGCAGGATGAAAACTTTATGGTTCCTGTAGGTACTGGTGCTCTTTATTTTGTGGGTGGTAACGCTTCTCTAATTCAAGAAAATGCAAAGAGATTAGTAACTACATCTAATTTTGTAGACCCAAATGACGTAAAAAATATGCCTCGTATGACTTTTGTTGAGAGACGCCATGATAATGAAGACCATAGTAATAAAAATAAAGCGATTTATAAAGGTGTAACAGTAAGTGGTACGTATAACACACTTGGTGATAAGTATCCAGATTTTACACCAAGACCAACATACGTCGGAGAGAAAAATACTTTATTAACATGGATGTTTCCAACTTATAAACCGATTAACGAATTTCACCCCGGATTTTCTTATGGTGTATTGACACAGTGGAACGATTATAATTTCGTTCTTGATATTGATGATGAAAATGGTAGAAATACAAATTCGGCTTACAAAGTGATATGGAGCAGAGCAGGTACAGGATATCATAGATCACAAAATTCATCCCCTTATGATAATAACTATATGGGAATATCCACAACTGCAAATACCGTTTATAAAGTAAAGGTTATTATGTAACCCGAATATAATATTAATACTGTATAATAGTCATTCGTAAAAACCCACCCCATGTGTATATGTGGGGTGGGTTTATTTTTTATAAGCAAGCCATACGATCTATCTCAGACAGTATGGCTTATAATATGAATACACTCTTTATTGGGAGTGTTTCGTTGCTTCTTTGTATCCCCCTTTATAGCTTATCTATATCATGGAAAATTGCATAAAAAAAGGCGTGAAGCTATTGTTGTATCAGTCCTGAAGGTATCCCCATACCTGTACTACTGATAATGAACAACAGCCCACGCCTATTATGTAATACATTTAAGTATATACAAAAGACATGGGCATTTTGTTGAACATCATCTCAGCAGTACCTAAATAAAATGGGGATTTTACAGGACTGAGACAATATCTTTCCAAAATGCCTTAACGAGATCATGGCAAAATCAACTCTTTGATTTTTGGTCTCCATGATTATTCTATTTTGCAAAGATAGAATATGTTTCAAGACTTTCAGCAAAAAAAACATATTCTTTTTTTTACATTGTATTTTATTCGATAATTTATAAAAGTATCATTTGTGTAGTGAAGAAAAGTGATGTTAAATTGCAGTTTGTCAGCCTGTTAGTGTGGTTTGTGTAGTCTTTTATGTAGGCTTGTTTTTACAAGCACACTATGTTTTACATACCATAGCGTAAATTATTTATTACTAATGATATAAAGTCATTTATATATTTGTATCTTTGTTTCGACATGAAAATTTAATAATAATCAGTCTATGTAGGTTTCTATGTAGGTTTTTGATAAATGGGCTGTAAAATATTATTGATTATTAGTCGGTTATGAAAAAAGGTTACTTGCCCGTGACGGATAGCCTTTTTTTGTATAGAGGCATGAATACACGAATTTTTGAGAACACTGCTTAAGCGCCCCTTTCCGAGGGTAACATCCATACTTTCAAAGTAAGCTAATTTCATCGGCAAAGTAAGTTAACTTGCTTTGGTATTTCAGCTAACTTACTTTGTCAATGAAGCTAATTGTATTTTTATGATCTTTTTCGGTTATTCTTTGTCTGTTTCGATTTTGTATACAATTGATGTGTTTTTGTACGCTTTTAGTTTAGTTATGCATTTAATAGTCAATTTTTTATTATATAATTTTGTCTTGTGTTTTTTTATGATTTCCTTGGTTAGCTGTTAGCACCAATTGATATATAAGGTTTGATGGCTAATAGAAGAGGGGGTAAGGAAAGAAAAATATCAAACGAATATACTTGGGACCTTAACGGACAGAACAAAATATAATATTATTCTGTTGATTGTTGTTGGAGGTAAGATTTCGTATTCCCTTAATTTATAAGAGTATATGCAAGAGAATAGGTATAATACATGTGATCGTTTTTTAGGCGGATTAGAAAAAGACTTTATTATTACGGAACAGATTGAAGATAGTCCATTGACTTCAGAACCTTCTTTTTTGGATTACGGGATAATAGCAGTATGTAATAGAGGTAGTGCGATCATTCATTTGCTTGATAATAAGCATGTATGGAATAAGAATGAATTGATTTTCTTATTTCCGAGACAGTTATGCTCAATGCGGAACGTGAGTGAGGACTTCTCGGCGAAGTTTATCATCATACCACATGTACTACATGGGGATGTATTAAGTTCCTTACGTCATTTTGATCCGGGATTTCATTTTTTCGTGAAGGATCATTTTTACTATAATATAGAGGATAATAATGGTATTGAGCGTTTTCAATCATTTTGCAAATTGATAGAGAATGAGCTTGAGCGGTATCGGGGTAATGGGCTTCTGAGGGAGCGGATTATATGTTACTTGGGGATTTTTTACATGGATGTTTACGACTATTATGTGAAAGTGCGTAAGAAAATCCCTTTCAGGACTAGTTTGAGAAAAGAGCAATTGATCTATGATTTCTGTAGTCTCGTGGCAGAGAATTTCAAGAATCACAAGAATGTCGGATTTTATGCGGATAAATTGAATATAACGACAACTTATTTAAGTGCGATCATGAATGAAAGGTGTGGCATTTCAGCCAAGGAGTTTTTATCTATCTATATAGTGTTAGAGGTAAAGTCGTTGCTACGTGACTCTCGATTAAATATACAGGAGATCGCTATATTGACTAATTTTCCGTCTCAATCGACATTGAATCGCTTCTTTCGTCAACGGACGGGAATGACTCTTTCTCAATATCGAAAACATATATTTTCAACATGATTATGTTTGATTTTCATATTATTTCTATAACTTTAAACTTCTGCTGCAATCGTTATTATCGTTCATTTGTTGTATAAATAACAGAGGAGATTGCTTGATTGATTTAAAGTAGGGAATTAGTGGTTATAATTTAATATGACGATGGGACAATGTAATAAAATGCTAGAGGAAATGAGCTTTAATGCCCTATTCCAGAAATTACCTGTTGGAATTGAAGTTTATGACGAGAGGGGGCAGCTAGTGGATCTCAATAGGACGGACGAGAATTTGTTCGCTATAAGCCGGAAGGATATTATGGGAATAAATCTTTTCGAGAATCCTAATTTTCCAGAGGACAAGATCGCTCGTCTGAAACAGGGAGAAATGGTTGTGTTCGATTGTAATTATGAATTTGATAATATACAAACGAATGAGTACTATAACATAGACCCAAAAAAGGAAGGTATAAATTTACGTCTGTCTATTAAATGTGTGCCGTTGAAAGGAGAGGCTGAAGATATCTGTGGATATGTACTAATGTTTACGGATGAGACGGAAGAATATCAAAAGTCGGAGAAAGTAGAGGAACTGTTCACGAAGTTGAAAACGGTTATGCGTTGCAGTGATTCCTTGCTGTGGGAATATGATGTTAAAACCGATAAGATGCATATCGATCTGGATTTACGTGTTTTAGGTAATAAATCCAGATTGAGAGCAAGTAACTTGACAACGAAAAAAGATTTTTGTGAGATCGTATATCCGGAAGATCGGGAAAGGGTACTTGTACAAGGCTTTGAAAAGATTGTTATGGGTGAGATCGGTGAATATAGTATTCAATACCGACAGCTTTTTGAGGGGCAATATGTTTGGGTGAGAGCGTATGCGTACCCTTATAAATATGATGAGGCGGGAAGACCTGCGAAAATCCTTTATTACTTGATGGACATAACGGATGAGATCGCCATGCAAGATAAATTGCGCTGGGCGGAACGAGAGCGTCAACGGAAAGAATATGAGTTAGTTAAGGCTAAAGAGGCGAATCGGCTTAAGTCTATGTTCTTGGCGAATATGAGTCATGAGATCCGCACGCCTTTAAATGCTATTGTTGGTTTCGCGAATATACTGGCAGAGACCAAGGAGATAGAGGAGGAGGAACGAGAGTTTTATGTGGATATCATTGACAAGAATAGTGAATTGCTTCTGCAATTGATTGAGGATATCCTTGATTTCTCAAAGATTGAGGCGGGAACCTTTGACATTACGAAGAGAAATTTCGATTTTAAGGAGATCTGTGAGGAAACCTATGCGGTACATGCCTTGAAGATTCCGAAAAACGTTCGATTTGTTTTCGATCGGGGCTCACAACCCGTGACTGTTTTTTCAGATCCGAAACGAGTCGTGCAGGTTATTTCTAATTTCTTGACAAATGCGATTAAGTTTACTTCGGAAGGTGAGATCAAATTAGCCTATAAGGTATCGAAAGATGAAATACGAGTTTCGGTCTCGGATACGGGAATGGGAATCTCGGAGGAAGATTGTAGAACTATATTCGATCGCTTTGTTAAGTTGAACGCTTGCAAACAAGGTACCGGATTAGGATTGGCGATTTGCAAAAATATTATCGAGAAACTAGGGGGACGAATCGGGGTAGAATCTACATTGGGAGTAGGTTCCACTTTTTGGTTTACCTTGCCTTTGAAGGAGATTAAAGAGAATGAACCTAAGTTCTAAGGGGATATATATTGTTTACGGATATGTTTTAAAGCATAGTTTTGTTAAATCTGGTTAAGTAAATGAGATTTGCAAATAAAATATTATGCTACATAACATAAAACCTCTATATTTGCACTGTGTTTTTCATGGTATTAGATTTAAGGTTAACAATGAAGATTGGCTGTCCGTGATGGATGGCCTTTTTTGCGTTTATAAGGTTCCTGTTTAAAATGCTTCTATAAAGTAAACGACAAAGCCTCCTGTATTGCTGAGTATGGGTGAAAAGTAGTCCGACTCAAAAGTCGCTATTAAAGAATGGACTTTAATGACAAAGACAGTACCAACGAAACCAAAGCTCCTTCCGGAGGAGGAAGTGAAGGTGGAGGGGACAGAGGATCGAGATTTTCTTGGTTCGGGGAATTTTATTTTGAAAGGTCTCTTTAGGAGATAATGCAAGCTACCCGCAAAGACAAGACATTTATGGAGCGGCTGGCAGAAGTACGTAAAATTTCTGCGATACTCTGATAGTAAAGAATGTTATCTGTATGGATAATGACATTTTATAGTGTGAATATGTTATAGAAATGTGTTGTGTAGCATGTTTTTTGTTAAACTGTATTAAATGAATGGTGTTTTTGAGGTGAATATTATGCTGAATAACATAAAACCTCTATATTTGCACTGTGTTTTTCATGGTATTAGATTTAAGGTTAACAATGAAGATTGGCTGTCCGTGATGGATGGCTTTTCTGTTTTATAGACGTATCGGTCTTTATTTCCGTGGAAAAAGACTTATCTTTGTACTTCTTAAAACGTAAAAGCTTCAAATAAAGATATGAAAAGAATATTCTGCCCCAAATGTGATAATCAGTTATCATTCGATGAAACAAAGTATCCCGATGGGAAAATCCTGGCTTTTGTATGTCCTCAGTGTGGTTCCCAGTTTAAGATAAAACTGGGTAGAAAGACTGTGCGTACGGAGTCCGGACAGGAAAAAGAAGTGAAGGAACCCGATTTTTCCTGTGGTTATATCACTGTGATCGAGAATACTTTTGGTTTTAAACAGGAATTGCCGCTTGTGATGGGGGATAATATGATAGGACGAAGGAATAAGGACACGGAGGGTGTGGATGTTCCTATTATTACCAGTGACCCGAGTGTGGGGCGTAAACATTGTATTATTAATGTGAAACAGGACAGGGATGGTAAATTCGTTTATACCTTGCGCGATAACCAGAGTATGACCGGCACATTCCTCCGCAGTGTACTGCTGGGAAAAAAAGAACAGGTACGGATCGGTGAAGGAGCTATCGTGACTATGGGGGCTACTACTTTTATTTTACATGTTCCGGGAGGGGAAGAAGAGGAAGATTTTTAAATTAAACTTAGATACTGCTCCGGAGTGAACGATCTCTTACATCAGGGCGATAAGGGAGATAGGGGGAATTGGCGTAGGTTTCGGGAGAGATGGATACAAGATTACCTTTCATCTCCGGTGCAGCTCTAAAGTTTAAATCTCATTATTCATGCTTTTTGTTTAGTTGTTCAACGATAAAACAACTATAAGTCTATTTGGCTCACGGCAATTTACGTAAAGAATCAAAAAGAACTGAAAGAAAAGTTTTGTTAAAGCCCTGTGTTAATGCAGGTGTCGCTTTATGAATCAAAGCGAGTTGTCTGTATATTACAATAATTATAAATGTTAATTGAGGAATTTTTATAATTGAACTCTGTCTGTTTTTAACACTTTAGATCATCCGTTTTACCTGATTATAATGAAAGGATGGTTCCTTGTCCGTTATTTTATATGTACTTTTGCAGCTCAATAGGCAATAAGGTTTACAAATGGGACAAAATAAGGTTGAATCGGCAAGTGGGATTACCTTCCGTATCTTAGTGGCATTGAGCATATCACATTGTATAAATGACTCACTGCAATCTGTAATTACAGCTGTTTATCCGTTATTTAAAGATGATCTGGCATTGAATTTTGCGCAGATCGGGTTGATTACACTGGTTTACCAATCGGCGGCATCGGTCTTTCAGCCGGTTGTTGGATTATACTTCGATAAACGCCCTTCTCCGTGGTCGTTACCGATCGGGATGAGTTTTACGTTGATCGGCTTGCTCAGTTTGGCGTTTGCAAACTCTTTACATTGGGTTTTGTGTTCTGTGGCTTTGATTGGAGTGGGATCGTCGATATTCCATCCGGAGGCTTCGCGGCTGACGTCGTTGGCGTCGGGAGGGAAGAGAGGATTGGCGCAGTCATTATTTCAGGTGGGGGGAAACCTGGGGGGATCGCTGGGGCCGCTATTGGTCGCTATCCTGGTGGCACCTTACGGACGGAGCCATATTGCCTTGTTCTCTATTCTGGCTTTCGTCGCTATCCTGATCATGACTTCGGTAGGACGTTGGTACAAGGGATTGCTTTTGCGGTTTAAACGTGAAGATGTCGGAACTTCGAAACGTCATATCGAAATGCCGTTGCCGCTGGGGAAAACGATATTCTCCATATCCATCCTGTTGATCCTTATCTTTTCCAAATATATTTATATGGCGAGCCTGAACAGTTACTATACTTTCTATCTGATAGAGAAGTTCGATGTGAGCGTTCAGTCATCGCAGTTGTTCCTGTTTCTTTTTCTGATAGCGACTGCCCTGGGAACTCTGATGGGCGGTCCGATCGGTGATAAGGTAGGACGTAAATATGTTATCTGGGCATCCATTCTCGGTGCGGCTCCTTTTTCTCTGTTAATGCCGCATGTACATAGTTTATATCTAACGGCAGTTCTGAGTTTTTGCGTCGGACTGACATTATCGTCTGCTTTCCCGGCAATTCTGGTATATGCACAGGAGTTATTGCCTTATAAATTAGGACTGATCTCCGGTTTGTTCTTTGGTTTTGCTTTTGGGGTGGCGGGGATCGCTTCGGCTGTGCTGGGGAATCTGGCCGACCAGTATGGTATCGAGACGGTTTATAATGTGTGTGGCTATATGCCGCTGATCGGACTGGTGACCTGGTTTTTACCGGACTTGAAGAAAGCCTCGGAAAAAGG